>Ga0209611_10002435_pt1 | contig 32757 bp, 31 predicted proteins | sample S1TSphgellanicum_3_FD_187693 | JGI IMG/M metagenome (GOLD analysis project Ga0209611, IMG submission 187693) | Host-associated microbial communities from peat moss isolated from Minnesota, USA - S1T2_Fc - Sphagnum magellanicum MG (SPAdes) (version 2) | ecosystem: Host-associated > Plants > Peat... | reverse complement strand
GTCGGGCCGCTTCCAGCATTACCGCGAGGTGGCCATGGAGTATGCGTTCCTGCTGCACCTCGCGGCGCAGGATGGCAGCGCCTGAACGGCGGTTCGCGGGGGGCACCCCTGCGGCGCCCCGCGGGCTTTAGTTTTGGTTAGCTTGGGCACCCGCGTGGGTTTGCGGCCCTTCAGCGTGCCGCAAGCGGCAGCACGATGCAGGGTTGGGACTTGGCCTCGAGGTCCCGGCAAATCGAGCGGGCCCGACTTCGCGACAGCGACGCGACCTGAAGCCGGAACAGCCTGCCCCCCGTGGTTTTCGCCGCCCGGATCCGCGGCGACAGTCCCTTCAACAACGACGGGTAGTTCTTTTCGAGCCTCGCCCACTGCGCACTCGCCGCCGACTTGCCGGACTTGAACGCGCCGAGCTGGATCGTGTACCCGCGGGGCCGCTTGCTTGCGGAGCGCGGCGCGCCGGCCGGTTTGACGGGACCCTGCGCCGCGCTCGTTGCCGCGCCGCTACCGGCCGTACTCGGGGACGGCTCCGGTGCCGGGGACGGCTGCGATGTGGCAGTCGCGGGAGCGGGCGGTATCGCGGCCGGCGAGCCGGATCCTGCGCCAGCGCCAGCGCCAGCGCCTGCGTTGTCGGAAGCGTTGGCCGGCGGCGCGGCGCCGGCCGGACCCTCGACGTCGGCGGGGGCACCAGAGCGCGTCTGGGCCAGCGTGAAGTTCTCGAGGCGGATGCGCGCCTCTTCGGTGAATTTGCCGTCGGGATATTGCCGCAGAAAGCCTTGATATGCCTCCGGCGTATCGGTGTCGCGGGCCTTTTGATAGTCGCGCTGCTCGTAGAGCTCCTTCAGATGCGCCTGCGCCTGGGCCGTGAACGTGCCGGTCGGATACTTCTTGACGAACAGTTCGTAGGCATCCGTCGTATTAGCGACGACGGCCTTCTCCCAATCGCTCTGTTCACGGCTGCAGCCCGCGACGCCGAGCAGCACCGCAACGAGGAGGCCGACCACCAGCGTATTCTTCACCATCTGCACCATCCCCCGAAACCTCGATCCGGCATTCTACTGCGATTCGCTGCGTCTGTCGGCGACGCCGCAGGCTGCGTCTGTCGGCAACGCCGAGGCTGCCTCGGTCGGCCACGTCACAGGCCGCGTTGCCGGCGACGCCGAGGCTGCGTCTGTCGCCAAGCTCTCACATCACGTCCCGTGTGCCATGGGATAATCCGCCGTTGCAGCATCCTAAAAGGGGGTTCATGCAAGACTACGACGTGATCATCGTCGGCGGCGGAATACACGGCGCCGGCGTGCTGCAGGCCGCCGCGGCCGCCGGCCATCGGGCCCTGCTGATCGAGCGCCGCGCGATCGCGAGCGGCACTTCGAGCCGCTCGAGCAAACTCATCCACGGCGGACTGCGCTATCTCGAGTCGGGGCAGTTCGCGCTGGTGCGCGAGAGTCTGCGCGAACGGGCCGTGCACCTGCGCATCGCCGCCGATCTGGTCGAATTGAAGCCCTTCTTCATTCCGGTCTACAAGACCACGCGCCGCCGCCCCTGGCAGCTCCGGGCGGGGCTGTTCATTTACGCGCTGCTCGGCGGGTTCGCGGCGAGCACCCGCTTCGGCAGCGTCCCGCGACGCGAGTGGCACACCCTCGACGGACTCGACACGCAGGATCTCGACGCGGTGATCCGCTATCAGGATGCCCAGACCGACGACGCGCAATTGACCCGGGCCGTCGTGCAATCGGCGCGCGAACTCGGGGGCAGCATTGCGATGCCGGCGAGTTTCATCGGGGCAGAGCTCGATGCCGAGGGCGTCGTCGTGGACTTCGAGCAGGGAACGGAGACGCTGCACGCGCGCGCCCACGTGCTCGTCAATGCCGCCGGGCCGTGGGCCGCGCATCTCAGCCGTGCCGTGCGGCCGCCGATCCCGATCCCGGCCCTCGATCTCGTCCAGGGAACTCATATCGTGCTGCCGGTGCACACCACGGCCGGCATCTACTATGTCGAGAGTCCGGGTGACGGCCGCGCCGTATTCATCATGCCGTGGCAGGGGGGCACAATGATCGGCACCACCGAGACGCCGTTCGTGGGGGAGCCGGACCGCGTGCAGCCCCTGGCGGCCGAGGAGGATTATTTGCTCGCGGTCGCGCGCCGCTATTTCCCGCGCCTGCGCGAGCTCACCCGTGCGGACATCACGGACCGCTTCGCGGGCCTGCGCGTGCTGCCTGCGGCCAGCCAAAAGGCGTTCGATCGATCCCGCGAAACGATTTACATGACCGATCGGGCCGTCAAACCGCGCGTGCTCGGCCTGTATGGAGGCAAGCTCACGGGCTGGCGCGCCGCGGCCGAACAGGTCATGCGCCGGATCGCCCCGTCCCTGCCCGTGCGGCCGCGGCTGGCGTCGACCGACGAATTGATCCTGAGGAGAACATCGCCATGAACAGCGCCGCCGCATGGTGTCTGGCCGGCTTGTGCGTGGTCGGGACCGCTGCGCGGGCCGACGATTACCTGAGCCCCACCGAGGACCGGGTGCGGCTCTCGATCGGCGTCATGCGCCTCGCGTCCGCGACGGACATCCGCGTCGACGGCAGCAACGGCGTGTCCGGAACGACCTTGAACGCCGAGAACGATCTCGGCCTCGATTCGCACGACGTCGAGCCGAAGATCGGCGTCATGCTGCGGGCCGGCGAGAACAACCGCATCCGCTTCGACTACTTCACGCTCGACCGCAACACCACCAAGACCTTCGAGCAGGGCCCGTCGGGCTATGGCGGGGTCGTGCTGCTGACCGGCGACCCCGTGCAGTCGTATCTCGACCTGCGGTTGTTCGGGATCACCTACGGGTATTCGTTCTGGCACAGCGATCGGCTCGAGTTTGCGGCCACCTTGAGCGCCAATGACGTCGACATCAGCTCGCAGGTGCGCGTCAACACGGAGTACCGCCAGCTGTTCGCGAGCGAGAACGTGGCCGGACCCATTCCGACGCCGGGATTGGACGCGACCTGGGTCGTGAACCCGCATTTCTACCTGGACGGCCGCGCGCAATATCTCAAGGTCTCGGTCGAGCATTTCAATGGCTCGCTCGGCATTTATGAACTCGATGCCCTGTACCGCATCCACCCCAACATTTGCGTGGCGCTGGGATACACGGAAGTGCAGACCGACTTGACGTCGCGACGGACCCGGGATACCGGGTACTTTCACTTCAACTCCAAGGGTCCGCAGGTCTTCCTGCGAGTCGCTTTTTAGCGGCCCTCGGCTCGAAGACTCGCCGTCTCGGCGGATCAAGGGGTCGTCGCCGGGGTCCCCCGACCGGCGGTCGCAGCCGGTTCCGTGGTGAACTCGACACGATTGTTCGCCGCCGCCGCCTTGTTCCATTCACCTGCGGTCAGGGCCTCGCTGCGGGCGGGATACGGCATCACCGTGCGGCCGCTCGGGGCATTGTCGATCACCACCGTGATGGCGCCGCCCGAGAGTTGCCGGATTCCGGCGATCAGGTTCGCGAAACCGAGCGACTGACGCAATTGACCCGGCGATGCTTCGTCGTAGGCGTTCGCAACCGCGTCGCATTTGTTGAAGGGCAGCGTCGCCGCCGCCGGCGTGAGCCCGTCCGACGCATTGCCGGTCAGACAGAACAGTCCGGGAAAGCTCGTCACCTTGACGACACCGTGGAAGCCTTGCTGCTCGAGCTTGGCGACGAGTTCGCGCAGCGTGTCGGAGCGTCCGCGATCGAGCGGCATCTCGCCGTAGGGCACCGCTTCGGTTCGCGCCGCCGGCGTCGCCGACGACACTTGAGCCGCGAACGGCGGCGCGGCCAGGGCGCCCAAGGCGGCCGTGAGATCCTTGACGTTCAGGGCGAGATCCTGACGCGCACGCGTCAACTGCGCATTCGCCGCGCCCAAGCCCGCGACTTCGGTGCGGCTCTTGGCGAGTTCGGTGCGGGCGTCGATCCACAGGGCGCAAAAGACGAGCATGGCGACACCGACGGCACCCGCGGCGGCGATCCACGGCCAAGGGGCGCGGCCTTCAGGCGGTGCGGGCGGTGCTATCGCGACGGCCGCTTCCTGCGCGGGTTTTGCCGCGGGCATCAAGTCGCGCACGTCGAGCACGATGCGCGAGGCCAGGCTGTCGAGGCTCGCGACCAAGAACCTGCGCTGATCCACGGCTTGCTGCTTGAGCGCCGCCTCCACGCGCCGGCTCGCGTCCGCGCCGCTCGCCGCCGATTCGCCCGCGCGGTCGCCGCCCGCCGTCAACCGCGGGGGTGCCGCGCCGGCGTCGATCTCGACCGGCAGCAGCGCGGAGTCCTCGCCGTCCCGCCGGTCCGGCAACAAGTGCAGCTCGTACAGCACTTTGGCGACATCGACCGGACGCACCTGCTTCGGCAGCACTCCCATTGCGCCGAGCGCGCGAGCCTGACCGACGTACAGCTCCCCTTCCTGCGAGGTGTACATCATGATCGGGATCATCGCGGTTCGCGGATTACCCTTGATCGCCTGAACGGCCTCGAGTCCGTCCATGCCGGGCATCAGGTGATCCATGAATATCGCATCGGGGCGATTCTGCTCGAGGTACTCGATGGCCTGCTCGGCGGACTCCGACATGTCGACGTCGATCGCGTGCTTCTCGAGCATCCGGCAAAGGGTCACGCGGGCCGATTTCGAGTCATCGACGATCAATGCGCGTTTGCGGGCCATGGCAACAGTGTAGCGCCATGACGCATCGGCTCCTCAACTAAAAGAACTCTGTCGGCGTCCTGCGGCTACGCGGCGACGTCCTTGCCCTGTTTGTTCTGCTCGATCCACGTCAGCGCGGATTCCACATCGGCGAGTTCGCTCGCCGTGAATCCCTCGATGCGCACCCCCGGCGCTTCGGCACGCTTCTTGGCGAGCTCCGCGCTTGCGACGCCATGAATCCAAACGAGGCCGCGACGCACCTTGGCCGTGAACTTCTGCTGCTTCTCTTCGCTCATCGTCGACTCCTTGGTGATTTATCCGCTGCGGATGCGCACGATACACGACTCGCATCCGGACGAGGACTGGCGCAATTCCCTTTAGTCGGAACCCGAGTTTGTCGGAACCCGAGACCCGCCGGTAGACCATGGCGGTGGGTCAAGGTTTCCTCGCGGAGCGCGGGCGCAGCATTGCAGCGCGCGAGCCCCGCGTTGCGGCGCAGCGCCGCGAGTCCCGCGAGAGGGTGGACGCCCGACACTGCCGTCACGACACCATTCACCAGGGCACGCGCGCCGGCCTGGCCGGCGACGTCACGATCGACGAGCCTTGCTCTGCGGCATCATTCGCGAATGCCCGCCCCGCGGTTCATGAGATCCACGGCGAGCCAGAACATGAACGCGGCCGAGAACAGCATGATCGCGTAGGCGAGACGCAGATCGACGTCCGTCGTGTTCAGAAACCCATAGCGGAATGCGCTCACCATGTAGAGAATCGGGTTCGCGTTCGAGGCCGCATGCGCCCAGGCGGGCAGAAGGTTGACCGAGTAGAACACACCGCCGAGATAGGTGAGCGGCGTCAGCACGAAGGTCGGAAACCAGGAGATCTGGTCGAAGTTCTTGGCGAACATTGCGTTCAAAAACCCCCCGAGCGAGAACACGATGCTGGTCAGAAGGACGGCGGAGAGGACCGCCGCGACGTGTGCGAGCGCGAGGCGCGTGAAGAACAGCGCCACGATGGTCACGACGCCGCCCACGAGCGCCCCGCGCATCACGCCGCCGGCCACGTACCCGCTGACGATGAGCCAGTTCGGCAGCGGCGCGACCAGCATCTCCTCGATGTGCTTGCCGAACTTCGCCCCGAAGAACGAGGATACGACGTTGCCATAGGAATTCGTGATCACCGTCATCATGATGAGGCCGGGCGCGATGAACTGCAGATAATCGTAACCCCCCATCTGGCCGACGCGCCGGCCGATCAGGCTGCCGAAGATCACGAAATAGAGCGTCGCGGTGACCGCCGGCGGCAGAATCGTCTGTCCCCAGATGCGCACGATGCGGCCGAACTCACGGATCACGATCGTCTTGAACCCGATCCACTCGATCTCGGCCGTCCGGGACTGCGCGCTCACGAGGCGGCGACCGCAACGGCGGCGGACCTCGCACCCGCGTCGACCAGCCGTATGAACAACTCCTCGAGGCGGTTGACCTTGTTGCGCATGCTGCCCACCTCGATGCCTTGGGCGGAGAGCGCGACGAAGATGTCGTTGAGCGTCTGGTGCCTGGAGACCTCGACCTCGAGGGTCTGCGGATCACTCAAGGCCGGCGCGAAGCCGGGAATCGACGGCACCGCCGCGACCGGCGTGCGCAGGTTGAACACGAAGATCTCGGTCTGCAGCTTGCGCAGCACGTTGCGCATGCTGTCGCGCTCGATGATCCGGCCCCGATCGATGATGGCCACGTTGCGGCAGAGGTTCTCCGCCTCCTCGAGGTAATGGGTCGTCAGGATGATCGAGGTGCCCTGTGCATTGATGCCGCGCAGGAACTCCCACATGGAACGGCGGATCTCGATGTCCACGCCGGCCGTCGGCTCATCGAGGATCAACAATCTCGGTTCGTGCATGAGCGCGCGGGCAATCATGAGCCGGCGCTTCATCCCGCCCGACAGCGCGCGGGCCGTGGAATTGCGCCGCTCCCAGAGTTGCAGCTGCTTCAAATACTTCTCGGCCCGCGTCCGCGCGAGTTTGCGATCGACACCGTAGAAGCCGGCCTGGTTCACGACGATCGTGAAGACCGACTCGAATTGATTGAAGTTGATCTCCTGAGGCACGACGCCGATGCAGGACTTGGCGGCCTCGAGGTCGGTGTCGAGGTCGTGCCCAAAGACGCTGACGGCTCCGCCGCTCTTCGTGACCAGCGACGTGACGATGCCGATGGCGGTCGTCTTGCCGGCGCCGTTCGGCCCGAGCAGGGCGAAGAAATCGCCCTCGTCGACCTCGAGATCGATGCCCTTGAGCGCTTCTATCCCGTTCTTGTAGGTCTTGGAGAGCTGGCTGAGGGCGAGCGCATGCATAAGAGCCGCGTAGCCTAAACCCCGCCAGGCACCGCCCGCAACCAAGACGGCTGCGCCAGATCGTCGCTGCCGGCGTCATCGCGGGCGGCAGGGCAGCTGCGCGGCGGCCGCGAGCTGGATGCCGTACAGCTGGACCCGGTGCAGCAGCGGCGCGTCTTCGAGCGCGGCCGCCGCGAGCAGTGCGTGCCAGAACGCCGTGCAGTGGGGCCAGCGCAGCGCGAGATGCCCCGCTTCGGTGAGGGCGAGTCCCGGCAGGCGGTCGACGGTGAGCTCGCCGAATGCGCCGGCCGTGCGCTCGTGCATGCCCAATACCAGTTGCGCCGACAGTTTCGCGGTGGCGGCGAGATGCCAGCCGTAGAACAGCGCGAGGCGCACGAACTCGGATCTCTCGGGGTCGGCGCAAGAATCGTCCGCGACGCGCCAGGCGTCGCCGTCGGCGAGCCGGCTGCGCCAGAAGCCGTCTTCTTGAAAACGCAGATCGAACAGCGCGTAAGGACACCTCGCGGCAGCCGTGCGCTGCGCCGGCGTCAGCGCGCCGATCACGGCGCCAAACTCTCGCGAGACTCCCGCGGCAGCGGAATCGTGAGGGCCCGCCCGGGTCGCGGCGAGGCTCAAGAACCGTGCGTTCAATTCGGCGAGCGAGGCTCGAACCCTTGAACCTCCGCGGCTTTCCCGCGCCCACGAACCGATGCCGGCTTCCTGCATGTCCCTCTCCTTGATGCGCATCGACGCTTGCGGCGACCCGCGCGCAGGCCATGGCCCGTACTCGCGCATTTCCATGCGAACGCGGCCTGAAACGGCGGCCGCGAGGCCTTGGAGTTACGCTAACTTTGTGATTAATTCGTGTCAAATTCTTTTTCGACTCGAATCCGCCGAAATGCCGCGAAGGCAGCTTGGGAGAGCGACATATCATGCGAGTATCCGACGACCGCTATTCACGGGATCGATTGCGCCTGGATCTCGCCTTGCGCCTGATCGTGCACGAGGCGAGAACCTTCACCATCAAACAGTGGACCGGACTGTCCGACGATCGCATCCGCAAGCTGTATCGAAGCTACGTCCTGTCGCAAGCTCCCCGCCGCATCCACAGGCATCGCGGCAAATCGCCGCGTCAAACCGCCTTTTTCTTCCGCAATCCGGACGTGCAATTCCAGGCCGCGCAGCTCGCGAGCCTGTTCATCGTGCATGGTCTGTTGTGCGCAACGATGCTGGGTTTGGAGCCCCGCTACCGCGTCGGCTGCCTCGATTCCGGGGCCTTGCTCTGTCAGGCCTACGAGGCCTATCTCGATCTGCATGCGCCCGTGCGCATCTCGTTCGAGCACGCCTGGTTCCTGTTGCTGGCGCTCGCGCGCCACGACGAGCTCGGCATCTGCCGCTGCGAGGATTGCGGCGGTGTGTGTCTGCGCGATCTGCTGTCGAAACGCCGCAAGGATTGCGTGAACTGCACGCGCGTGCACCGCGGGTCCGGGCTGCGCGGGCCGGCGCTCCCCGGAGCGCGGCCCTGTTAGAATCGGGGACATGCAGCGGGACAACGTCTTCGCGGGTCAATACTTGGACCGAATGGCGCATCTGCGCCAGGATCCGGACTGGATGGCCAAGGCCCTCGCCGACCCGGCGAGCCGCGTGGCGCCGATTTGGAACTCGCGCAATCTGATTGCCGACGGTGAGCCACTGCAGGCCGAGCTGCTCGAGCTGGGCGCGCTGCCTGAACGGGCCCGGACCCCCGAAAGCCTGATCCTGCTCGGCAAGTTCGGCGCAGGCTTCGTCTTCGGAGCCGAGATCGAGTCGCTCGAGGCGCCGGTGCTGCGCCCCGGGAGCCGCTTCGAGGACTTGCGGGTCGTCGCATCGGCGCTTCCGGCGGGCCAAGCCGGATTGCTCGCCTACGCGAGGGCCATGGTTTCCTGGCGGCGCCGGCACCGTTTCTGCGGATGCTGCGGCTCACCGACGCTGTCGGCCCGCAGCGGCCATACCCTGGTCTGCGTGAATGCGGCCTGCCGGACCGAGCATTTTCCGCGCATCGATCCGGCCATCATCGTGCTGGTCAGCGACGGCGATCGCGCGCTGTTGGGGCGCCAGGCAAGCTGGCCGCCGCGGCGCTATTCGACCATCGCGGGCTTCGTCGAGCCGGGCGAATCGCTCGAGGACGCGGTGGCCCGCGAGGTGCTCGAGGAAACCGGCATCCGCGTCGACGCCATCGAGTACCAGTCCTCGCAACCGTGGCCCTTTCCCGCTTCGCTGATGCTCGGCTTTCGCGCACACGCGGTCTCGACCGAGATCACGCGCTGGGATGAGGAGCTCGAGGACGTGCGCTGGTTTTCACGCAGCGACATCGCGGCCGGTGCCGCGCTGCTGCCCCCCCGGCAGTCGATTTCATTCCGGCTCATCGAGCAATGGTTCGATGCAGCGAATGGCCCGCGGCTGGGTGAGATTCAGGGAGCCGAACCCTGGCCAGCATCGCGTTAGGCGGCGACCTTTCCGGCGTTCTTTTCGTCCTGATCGCAGCCGTCCTTGCCGGCTTCGTCGATGCCGTGGTCGGTGGCGGAGGATTGGTCCAGCTTCCCGCTTTATTCACGGCCTTTCCTACCGCCGTTCCGGCCACGCTGCTGGGCACGAACAAGCTCGCGAGCATCTTGGGCACTGCGAGCGCACTCGGGCGCTACGGCCGCTCGGTGCGGCTGCCTTGGGCGGCCCTGGCGCCGGGCGCGGCCATCGCCTTCTGCGCGGCCATGGGCGGCGCATCGCTCGCGACGCGCCTGGCGCCGACGAGCTTTCGCATCGCAGTGCCGATCGCGCTCACCGCAGTGCTGGCGTACGTCGTGCGCCGCAAGCACTTGGGCGCCGTGCATGCGCCCGCCCGGCTGGGCCGCGGTGGACGCGCCGCGGCGTTCTGCGCGATCGCCGCGATCGGCTTCTACGACGGCTCTTTCGGACCCGGCACCGGCAGCTTCCTGATGTTGCTGTTCATGCGCGTGTACGGGTTCGACTACCTGCATGCGTCGGCGAGCGCGAAACTCGTGAACGTGGCGACGAATGCCGCGGCCCTGATCAGCTTCGGGATCGGCGGGCAAGTGCATTGGCAATTCGGATTGGCGCTCGGGGCATGCAATGTGGCGGGGAGCATCCTCGGTGCTCACACGGCGCTCACACGGGGTATCGGATTCGTGCGCACGCTGTTCATCGGCGTGGTCGCCGCGCTGATCGCGAAAACCGGGTGGGACGCGTTGACGCTCGTGCGAGCCGGAGCGGCTAGCTTCTGACCCGCTCCCAGTGCCCCGGCGCGAGACGCCAGCCATCGCCTTGTCGGACCCACTGATGCGGCACCCACTGGCGCCCGGGTCGCGGCGCCGCCCAGTGGCCGTCGATCCATTGATGGCGGTTGCCCACCCATTGCCAGTATCCGGGCAGCCAGACATAGCCGGCAACGGGCGGCGGCCCAGGATCCTCCTCGCGCGGCGGCGGCGGTGCGACGAGAACGACGCCGTCGACGAGATGTCGCTGATCCGGGACGATGACACAGCCGCCGATCGCGGTCGCGACCAGCAGCCCGGCGGCCAGGCGGTGGCAAGTCGAGCGTTTCGAGCCATTGATCGGCCGGTCCCCGGTGGGAGCGCGGCAACCGCCTCGACGGTTCACGCCGATGCAGGGATCGGCGGCGGTTCCTTCACCTTGCGGCGATACATCGAGGCATCGGCACGCTGCAGCAGCGCCTCCGCGTCCGAACCATCGCGCGGACAGACCGCAAGGCCGATGGACGCCGTTACGTGGATCTCGACGCCGCCCAAGAAGTAGGGCGCAGCCAGGTGGGCACTCAGCGCCTCCGCAATCTGGGATGCGATCCCATCATCGGGCAATCCGGGAAGAACCACGACGAATTCGTCCCCCCCGTACCGGCAAATGATGTCGTTGCGGCGTGCCCGGGCCGCGATTCGAGCCCCGACGGCCACGAGCAAGGCGTCCCCGACGCTGTGGCCAAAATGATCGTTGACGGCCTTGAACCCGTTCAAATCGATGAACAGCACACCCAACCGACTTCCGCCGGCCCGCGCCTCGGTCATCGCACCGGCAAGCCCTTCGAGCATGAGGCGCCGGTTGTACAAGCCCGTGAGTTCGTCGCGCGCCGCCAGGCGGCGGGCATGCGCCTCACGGCGCTGCAATTCCTCGATTTGGAGGGTCAGGTAGGCGTTGCGGGCCCGCAGCGCTTCAATTTCCCGTCGCGCATGACGCAGATTCGTGAAATCGGCAGGTGGTACACCCGCGTTTCGGCCGACGATGTCGATACGGTCCGACCCCATCATCGCAAGGCTCGAGGCGCCGCCGATTGGCTCTTCGAGCCGCGTCCCGCTGCGCAGTCCCATTACGTGTCTCCTTGGTCACGGTATACCACAACTATGAAGAACGGCGGTAGTGCGCGAAAATTTGTCCAGGAACCCGAGGTCGCGTCAGAAAAAACCGACACAAGGACCTTGGAATCAGGCGGCGTCGGCCGTCCGACAACGCAGCCTTCCCCAAAGGTGGCCGGTACAGCGCGGGCAACTTGCGCGGCGCAACGCGAGGGCGCGCGCCCCACGAGCGCCGCCCACACATTCCCTCGAGGAGCGCCCTAGGGAGCGGCAGGCTCCAAGCTCGAGGGCGCCGGCGCCGCGGATTCCGTTGGCGGTGGAGCAGACGATTCCACTCCGGGTGTGTCGAAGTCCGGCGTGACGCTCCTCGGCTTGGACGCCTTCTTCTTCACGACGCTCTTCGCCTTGATCGGGGTCTTGGCGATCGCGGACTTCTTCGCTTGCTTCTTCGCAGCCTTGGCGGACTTTTTCGCAGCCTTGACCGGCGCGGCCTTCTTGGCCAAGACCTTCTTCTTCTTGACCGCCTTGACCTTGATACCGGTTTTCGATTTCGTCCCTGCACGCTTTTTCGCTTTAGTCTTCTTTGCCATGTTCGATCAGCTCCTCGCGGGTAGATGAACTACTCGCTCCGCAGAGTAGCCCCGAAAAAGTCCGCTGTCATCTGCGTTACGCAGTGAAGTGGGTGGAGTAGATTGCATTACCTCAAACGGTCATCACGAATGCACTGAATGGCAGATGATTCCACCGCGCCATCGCTTCGCAGACTGCGCGCAGTTTGGCTCAAGCCTCGACGCGTGTTTCGCGAGCTGGCAACCGAGCCGATCGGGGCGATCGACTATTTGCTCGGAGCAGCGCAGGGCATCGTGAGCTGGCTCGCCTTGTCGAGGGCGGAATCGGCCGGCACGGCGAGCCCGGTTTTGGAGATCATCGGCAAGGCCTTGGCCATCGGCCCGGTTGCCGGTGTGCTCGGTCTGTACTTGATGGCGGCGGTCTACTCGCGCCTCGCGCGACGCGCCGGTGAGACCACGCTGCGGGAGAGGATGCAACCGCCCGAGGCGGCAAGCGACACGGGTTCGCTGCGCGTCCAGATGTTCCACGTGCTCGCCTACAGCGGTGTGCCGCTGGTCGTCTCCCTGGCGCTGTGGCTGCTCGCCGCCCTGCTGGCCGGCGACGCGGTGTTCATGCAAACCCCGCGGCCCGACACGGAAACCTTCTTGAGGATCCTGGTGCGGGCTCAGTTCTGCGCACACATCGGTCTGATCGCCTGGAGTCTGCTGCTGCAGGTGATGGGCTTCAGCGAAGTTGCACGGCTCAGTGTCCGGCGGGCGTTCGCCGTCTGGCTCTTGGGTCAAGTGCTCGTCGCTTGCGCGGTGCTCGTGCTCGCGCTCATCGCGGACGGCCTGCTGCCCACGGGTCCCGCCTAAAGAGGACCCCGAGTATTCACGCGTGGGCGGTACCCGCAAGGTCGCCGACTGCCGTGGCCGGGGTCGATCCGCGCCGCCGAGACGGGCTCCCTCCTCGCTGCGCAGGAACTCGCGGGGTTTTCCGCTGCGCAGGCACTCGCGGGGTTTTCCGCTGCGCAAGAACTCGCGGGTTTTTCCGCTGCGCAGGCACTCGCGGGGCTTTCAAGCGGCCGGCGCGGGGACCGATGCCGGCGCAGGGGCGGGCGATGAGGAACCGGCATCGGCGCCGGCGGGCCCCGCGGCAGTGGAGTTCTGTCGCTTGATCACCGCTTGCGCCACGGCGGCCGGCGCAGGCGTGCCATTGTGCTCCGGGGATGGTGTCGGGTCCTGGAATCGGGTCTGGTCCCGGGACCGCGCCTGGCCGAACCGCGCGGGATTCTCGGGCTTGGTCGATGGCTTGGATGTCTTCGATGCTCTCTTGACCGCCGCCTTGACCGGCGGGTTCGACGCCGACGGTTTGGCAGACGCCGTCTTCTCGGCAGCGCGCTTCGACGGCGCCGATTTCGCGGGTGCCTTGGCCTTGGTGCCAGCCTTGGTAGCGCCAGCCTTGGTGGCAGCGGCCTTGCTCGTAGCGGCCTTGATCGCCGCCAAGGCCTCTTCGGCTTTGCGCCGCGCCTGCTTGGCAGCCTTCTTGGATCGCTTCGAGGTCTTGCGCGCGAGCTTCAGCGCCGTCTTGGCGACCCGCACCTGTTGCTTCGCCGCTTCCGCCCGCGCAGCCGCTTTACTTGCCTCGGTTGCGAGCTTGTCGATCTCGCTCGGCAGCTTTGAACGGGCTACCGATTTTGGGGTCGCCTTGGCGGCAGATTCAGTTCGTTTAGTCACGAGTGACACCTCCCGAACGCAGTGCCCGCGGCGCTGACGGGCAGGGCGCGGACCAACGGGTTAATTTTAGATCCTAAGAGCCGGCGCTGTCACGCAAATGTGATCGCGCCAAGCGCCAGCCGCTAACGGTGCCGCCCTTGGTGATTCTCTTAAGGCAAGACCCGCAGCAAAAACTCCCGGATGTCGGCCATCTCCGCCACGCACACCGAATGCTCCATGGGATAGTCGTGCCACTCGACCGTGTATCCCAGCGCCTCGAGGAACGCACGCGAGTCGCGGCCCAGCGCCAGCGGCAGCATGGGGTCACGGCGCCCGTGCGCCATGAAAATCGGCGTCGAGTCGTTCGCGGCCGCCCGTTCCGCCGCAAGCTGCGCGCGCAGCGGCAGGTAGCACGACAGGGCAAGGACTCCGGCCAGCCGCTCCGGCAACCGCGGCGCCGTATATAAGGAAGCCGCCCCGCCCTGGGAAAACCCGCCGAGCACGATGCGCGGCGGAGCGATGCCCCGGGCTGCTTCCCGCGCCAGGAGCTCGCGCAGCTGCGCATCGGTGGCGGAGAATCCGGCCCGATCCTCCGCCGCCGTGCGATCTAGACTCGAAATATCGTACCAGGCGCGCATGCGCATGCCCCCGTTCAAGCTGACCGGACGGATGGGCGCGTTCGGGAAGATGAAACGCCAGGCACGCTCGGCGCGCGGGAACATTTGGGCCACGACCGGTTCGAAATCATGCGCGTCCGCGCCGAGTCCATGCAGCCAGATGACGCTCGCCGTCGGCTGCGGAGCGGTTTCGATTTCGATGCAGTCGAGCATGCTGCAAGCCTACCAGGAAGCTCGAGCGCGCGAGCGGCGCGCGGCGCGCGGCGCGCGGTGTGCGGTGTGCGGTATGCGGTATGCGGTATGCGGTATGCGGTATGCGGTGTGCGGCGCGCGCGCGTGTTATCCAGCGGCCGCAGCGGGAGCGTCGATCGGCGGGTCAATTCCTACACGCGACGTCGGGTCTTTGGGATTTGACAGCGGCTGCATTATTATGCAGGATGCGCGCCTCTTTATGCATAGGATCCGCTCATGCTCCGTCCGACCCCGGAATCCAGCAGCGCGCCGGCGCGCCGCACCCTGATCGCGAAGATCATTCGTGAACAGGCCGTGGGAAGGCAGTCGGAGCTCGTCGACCTGCTGCGCAAGCGCGGCCATGCGGCGACGCAATCGAGCGTGAGCCGCGATCTGCGGGAGCTCGGAGTCGCGAAACGCGGCGACCGCTACGTGCTGTCGGACCACGTCGCCGCCCCGGCCAACGATTTCTCCACGCTGCGAAAATTCGTGAACTCGCGCAACAGTGCCGGCCCCAACCTCACGGTGCTGAAGACGCGGGTCGGCTCGGCACAGAGCGTGGCGGTCGCGATCGACGCATCCCAGTGGCCCGAGGTCGTGGGCACGATCTCGGGTGACGACACCATTTTCATCGCCACGGCGGGAATCCGCGAGCAGCGCAAGCTCGACGCCCGCCTGACCGACATTTTCGGACTCTGAATTTCGAGCTCTGGAGACCTTCATGAACACCCAGCACAGCGGGGATGCCGACCCCATCCTGCTCGCATTCTCCGGCGGGCTCGACACCTCTTTCTGCGTGCCCTGGCTCGCGGAGACGTACCGGCGCCCGGTCGTCACGGTCACGGTGGATACGGGGGGCATCGACGCCGCAGCGGCGCAGACGCTCGCAGCGCGGGCGCGGGCGCTGGGGGCGGTCGAACATCATTTGATCGACGCCCGCGCGCCCTATTTCGACCAGGTGCTCAAGTATTTGATCATGGGCAACGTGCGGCGCGGCCAGCTCTATCCTCTGTGCGTGGGCGCGGAACGCGTGCTGCAGGCGCAGACGATCGCACGGCTCGCGCTCGAGCTCGGCAGCACCATGGTCGCTCACGGCTGCACCGCGGCCGGGAACGATCAGGTGCGCTTCGAGGTGGCGCTGCGCACCCTCGCGCCGCAGCTCGAGATCGTCGCGCCGGTCCGTGACCGCGCGTTTCAGCGCAGCGCACAGCTCGAGTACCTCGAGGCGCGAAAGCTGCCGATCCCGGCGTTCGGAGCCGCTTACTCCGTGAACCGCGGCCTCTGGGGCGTCACGATCGGAGGCAAGGAGACGCTGACTTCGACGGGCTCCATTCCGGAATCCGCCTGGGTGGTCTCGAAGCATGCCTTCGCGGAGCCGCGGGCGCCCGAAGGACACACGCTCGGCTTCACGCGCGGCATCCCGTCGAGCCTCGATGGGACCCCGCTTGCGCCGGTGGCGATCATCGAGCGGCTCGAGGCCTTGGCCGGTCCGTTCGGCATCGGCCGCGGCATCCACTTGGGCGATACCGTGATCGGCACGAAAGGGCGGGTGGCCTTCGAGGCGCCGGCCGCCGAGGTGCTTCTGACCGCGCACCGCGAGCTCGAAAAGCTCGTCATGACGGGCAAGCAGGCGCGCATCAAAGAGTCCGTGGCGCAGCCCTATGGCGATCTCGTGCACGAGGGTCAGCACCTGGACCCGGCATGCCGTGACATCGAGGCGCTGTTGACCTCCTCTCAGGCGCGGGTCACGGGCGAGGTCCGGTTGCTGTTTCGCCCTGGATCCGTGTTCGTGGAGGGCGTGAGCTCACCGTACTCTCTGATGAGCGCCTCCAAAGGCGTCTACGGCGAAGCGGCGGGCGAATGGACGCCGACCGATGCGCTGGGGTTCTCCAAGATGCTGGCACTGACCGGCATCTTCTATCAACGCGCCGGAGCAGAACGAACATGAGCACGATGCGCACGGTCGTCGTCGACAAGATCGCCTCGGTCACCCAGGCCTGCGGCCTGTCCCACGAAGTCAGGATTTCCTCCGAGATCCCCTGCGAGGAGGGGGTCGTTCTGGTGGTCGAGATCATGAGTACCAAGTCGACCTACAACACGCTGGAACTGACCAGCGGCCGCATGGCGAAGATCACGCGCGGCGACGTGGTCGCCGGCGCGCTGGGGCATCGCAAGGCGCTGTTCGGCTATTCGGGTCACATCCCCGAGAGCTTGAAGCCCGGCGACGTGATCCAGATGCTCAACATCGGCGGCGTGCTCGGCATCTGCGACTCGGCGACGCCCGACAAGGGCAAGCCCTTCGATTGCAAGGTCCTGGGTGCCGTACTCTCGTTCCCGTTCCTGGGCGAGCGCATCGGCGTACAGGCGCGGGCCGGGTTCAAGCCCCTCGACTATGCCGCGGAACTGAACACCCGCGGGATCCCCGTGGTAGCTCTCGCGGGCACGTGCATGGAAGCCGGCAAGACCGCGGCGGCTGCCGCAATCATCGCGCGCATGCGCCACCGCGGCTTGGTCGTCGACGCGTTCAAGGCGACCGGCGTCTCGCTGCGCCGCGACATCCTCGCCTTCGAAGATGCGGGCGCGCGCCGCACGATGATCTTCACGGATCTCGGGATCGTCACCACGACCGCGCAATGCGGCCCTGCGCTGACCCGCGCCATGCTGACCGAAATGGCCAGCGGCCAGCCCGACGTCATCGTGTTCGAGCTCGGCGACGGTCTGCTCGGCACCTATGGCGTCGAGTCGATCCTGCGCGAACCCGACATCAAGGCCGCATTGACCGCCGTGGCGCTCTCTGCCAACGATCCGGTGGCTGCCTGGGGCGGCGTGAAATTGCTGCGCGAACGCTTCGGCATCGAACCGGCCGTGGTGACCGGCCCGGCGACGGACAATCAGGTCGGTGTCCAAATCATCCGCGAACAAATGGGCGTGGAGGCGTTCAACGCGATCAGCAGCCCGGCGGACCTCGGCGATCACATCATCACGAGACTCGGCATTCAAAACGTCGGACGCTCGAAGGTCGCCGGGGAATGAGCGAACGGACGCCTGCGATCGTGCTCGGCGGCAGCGGTTATGTCGCCGGCGAACTGTTGCGGCTGATCGCCGGACATCCGCGTCTCGAGTTGGGCGCCATCCTCTCCGACAGCCAACCGGGCAGCCGCGTTGCCGAAGCGTTCCCGCACCTCGGTTCCGCGTATCCCGAAACGACATTTGCCACGCTCGCCGAGGTGGAGGCGGCGGTGCGGGCGGCACCGCAGACGGCGCTGTTTTCGGCAGCCCCACACGGAGCGGCGGCGGCGCTCGTCGACCGGCTGCTGACGGTGGCCGAAGCCGCGGGCATGCGCACGCACTGCGTGGACATCTCGGCGGACTATCGCTACACGAGTGCGGCCGCCTATGAGACCGTCTATCAGCACGTACACCCCGCGCCGCAGCGAATGCGCGAGTTCACGTGTGCAGTTCCCGAACATCTCGCGAGGGCCACCACGCCGCACATTGCGCACCCCGGCTGCTTCGCGACCGCGACCCTGCTCGCGGCCGTGCCGCTGCTCGCGTTCCGGCTCACCGAGCCGCGGCTGTTCGTGACCGGCATCACCGGCAGCACGGGATCGGGCCGCAAGCCGACGGACGGCACCCACCATCCGCTCCGAAACAGCGACCTGTACACCTACAGCGCCTTGAGCCATCGCCACGTCCCGGAAATCGCCGCCTGCGCGAAGCTCGCGACCGGGGTCGATGCCGAGATCAACTTCGTGCCGCACTCCGGACCCTTTTCCCGCGGCATCCACGTGACCGTACAGGCGAGCCTGCGCGAGCCGCTCTCGGGCGCCCGCGCGCTCGCGGCCTTCGAGGATTACTATCGCCATTGTCCGTTCGTGCGGATCGTGAAGTCCGCGCCGCGTATCAAGCACGTGGCTACTAGCAATTTTGCGGAAATCAACGTGGTCACCGCCGGCAGCACGATCGCCGTGATGGCCGTGATCGACAATCTCACCAAGGGCGCGGCCGGCGGCGCGATGCAGTGGATGAATCGCCTATTGGGCTGCGACGAAAGGGACGGTCTGTCCGCACCCGCGCCCGGCTGGACCTAGAGGACGTTCCATGGCAAGCGCCGCCCCCTCGATGCAACAAGCCCATGCCGGTCATCTGGCCAAGGTTTTCGCCCAGTATCCGATCGAAATCGTGCATGGCGAGGGCGTCTGGCTGCACGCCCGCGACGGTCGGAAGCTGCTCGACTTTTACGGCGGACACGCCGTCGCAGGCTTGGGCTACGGCCACCCCCGCTGGCTCGCGGCGCTCGAGCGTCAGGCCCGCGAGATGGCGTTTCAGACCAACGCCCTGCCGATGGCGGTGCGGGAGAGGGCGGCGGCGCGACTCGCGAACTTCGCCGGTATCGGGCTCAACACGATTTTCTGGATCAACAGCGGCGCGGAGGCGAACGAGAATGCGCTCAAGCTCGCCTTCAAGCTCACCGGCCGCGGCAAGGCCGTCGCGCTCGAACAGGGCTGGCATGGACGCACCGCCGCCGCCGGCGCCGTCACCTGGGGGGCGCTGGAAACATGGTATGGGTTTCCACGCCGTCCATTCGACGTGAGCTTCACACCCCGCGACCGTCCCGAGGCGGTCGATGCAATGATCGACCGCGACACCGCGGCGGTCATCGTCGAGCCGGTGCAGGGTGTGGGCGGTGCCTACGACGTCGGCACGCCGATGCTGCAATCCCTGCGGCGGCGCTGCGACGAGACGGGCGCCCTGCTGATCTTCGACGAGGTGCAATGCGGGGTGGGGCGCACGGGCGCGGCCTTCGGCGCGAATTATTTTCAGGTCATCCCGGACATGATCACGACCGCCAAGGCGCTCGGCAACGGCTTCCCGGTCTCCGCGTTGATGCTGTCGGACCGCCTCGCCGCGCAGCTCAAATACGATGACATGGGTACCACGTTCGGCGGCGGACCCATGGCCTGCGCGATCGCCGAGGCCGTGATCGACACGATCGAGTCGGAGGCTCTGCTCGAGAACGTGCAGCGCGTGTCGGCCTACATCCGCTCGAGCTGCGTGATCGGACCGGTGACGGGGACACAGGGGGCCGGCTTCTTGCTCGGCCTGAAGACGTCGCGCCCCGCGAAGGCCGTCCAGCAGGCCTTGCTCGAGCAAAACATCCTGACCGGCACGAGCGGCGACCCCAAGATACTGCGCCTGTTGCCGGCCTATATCCTGAATGAAGGCCACGTCGACCAGCTCTGCGACGCATTGGCCCGGATACCCGCGTGAGGCTACCCGCGTGAGGCGCTTCCTGGACCTTGCCGACTTCGAGCGGGTCGAGATCGTGGACCTGCTCGCGCTGGCGCAATCCCTCGTCGACACCCCGCAGCCGCGGGCGCTCGCCGGCAAGATCTTAGGTCTCGTGTTCTTGAATCCGTCGCTGCGCACGCTCGCCTCGTTCCAGGCGGGGATGGCGCGCTTAGGGGGCGCCTCGTTCGTGATCACGCCGGGCCAGGGGAGCTGGCAGCTCGAGACGCGTTTAGGTGCGCTCATGAACGGCGCCGCCGCGGAGCACATTCGGGAGGGAATTCCGGTGCTCGCCTCATACTGCGACGTGCTCGGCGTGCGCGCCTTCGCGGCCGGCAGGAATCTCGCCGAAGACCTGGAGGAAGGTTTGTTCCGTCAGATCGACGCGCTCTGCGACAAACCGCTCGTGAATCTCGAATCGGCCGTGAACCACCCCTGCCAGGCGCTTGCCGACTGGCGCACGCTCGACGAGCTCGAGGTGCCGGATCGGGGGAAATTCGTGTTGAGCTGGGTCTACCATCCGAAGGCACTCCCGCTTGCCGTGCCCGCCGCCACGCTGCACATGGCCGCGATGCGCGGCATGGAGGTCGTGGTCCTGCGCCCGGACGGCTTTGCGTTGCCGGACGAGATCATGGCCAAGGCGCGCGCCGCCGCAGCGCTGTCGGGCGGGTCCGTGGCCGAGACGGCCGACCGGCGGGCCGCCTTGGCGGGCGCCGACATCGTCTACGCCAAGGAATGGGGTAGCACCCGTCCCTACGCTGACGCCGAGGCCGATGCGCGCCTGCGCGCCGAGCTCACGCATTGGTGCGTGCGCGAGACCTGGTTTGCCGACGCAGCCGCGGGCGCCAAGCTCATGCACTGCCTGCCCGTCCGGCGCAATGTCGCCGTGGCCGACGAAATCCTCGATGGACCGCGTGCCGTCGTCAAGCTCGAGGCGTTCAATCGCTTGGTGGTGCAAATGGCCGTTCTGCATCGCATGTTGGCTTAAGGAACCTGCTTGGATTGAGACAGGGCGCGAGCGCCCTCGGAGTGTCACCGATGATCATGAACCGCCCGGATCCCTCGATCGCCGTTCGCGCGCTGCGCAGCGCGGCACCCTACATCCGCATGTACAAAGGCAAGATCTTCGTGATCAAGGCCGGCGGCGCGGTATTCGCCGACGAGGCGTCCACGCGCGTCCTGATCGAGCAGGTCGCCATCCTGCATCAGGTCGGCATCAAGGTCGTGCTCGTGCACGGCGGCGGCCCGCAGCTCGATTCGCTGCAGAACGCGCTCGGTATCGAGACCCGCATGGTCGCCGGACGCCGGGTGACCGACGCCAAGTCGATCGAGGTCACGGCCATGGTGCTGAACGGGCTCATCAATACGCGGATCCTCGCGATCTGCCGCGAACTCGACGTCGAGGCCGTGGGCATCAGCGGCGTGGATGCGAGTCTGATCTCTGCGCACAGGCGGCCCGTGGCGGCCGTGGCCGATCACTCGGCCGAGCCGGTGGATTACGGATTCGTGGGCGACATCGAGTCGGTCAACACCACCGTGATCGAGAAGCTGCTGGACCAGGGCCTCATGCCCGTCGTGAGCCCGCTGTCTGCCGACGCCGGAGGCGTGCTGCTCAATGTCAACGCCGACACGGTCGCGGCCGCCATCGGGGGCGCACTGTCGGCCGAGAAGCTGGTGCTTTGCACCGGGGCGCCCGGCATCCTCGAGCGGGTCCTCGATCCCACCTCGGTGATTTCGTATACCGACGTCAAAGGGCTCCGGGAACTGCGCCAAGCCGGCAGTTTGCGCGACGGCATGCTGCCCAAGGCCACGGCCATCGAAAACGCGATCCGCAGTGGGGTCCGACGCGTTCATGTGATCTCGTACAAATCGCCGGACAGCCTGCTCGCGGAGGTCTTCACGAACGAGGGTACGGGCACGCTGGTCGTGGCCGACCTCGACCATTTGAGCGCCGCGGAGCAGTCGCCGGCGGCCGTACCCGCGTGACGAGGCGGCGCCCGGCATGACCCGATTGTGGGACAAGGGCGCGCCGCTCGATGCGCGCGTGCTCGCCTTCACCGCCGGCGAGGATCACGCACTCGACGAGCGCCTGGTGCGCTACGACGTGCAGGCCTCGGTCGCGCATGCGAAAATGCTCGCGGCGCAGGGATTGTTGAGCGCGGCCGACTTCGCCACGATCGAGGCGGCGCTGCTCGAGATCGGCGCCGCCCACGCGCGCGGCGAATGGCGGGTGACGCTCGATCAGGAAGACGGTCAGACCGCCATCGAGAACCTGCTGACGGCACGCATCGGCGCCGCCGGCGGACGGCTGCATGCGGGCCGATCGCGCAACGACCAGGTGCTCGCGGCGCTGCGGCTGTACCTTCGCGATGCCGCCGAGTCGCTGCGAACCGGCGCGCTCGCGGTTGCAGGCGCGCTCGACGAGCTCGCGGCACGCGATGGCGGCATTGCGCTGCCAGGTTATACGCACATGCAACATGCCATGCCGAGCAGCGTGGCGCTCTGGGCCGGCGGCTACGCAGCGGAAATCCGCGACGACGCGGAGGGACTCGCGCTCACGCAGCGACGCATCTCGAAAAACCCTTTGGGCTCCGCGGCCGGGTACGGCACCCCGAACCTCCCCATCGATCGTGAGGCGACCCGGCGCAGCCTTGGATTCAGCGTGACTCACGAGCCCGTGACGGCGGTGCAGCTCGCACGCGGCAAGGCGGAGTCCCAGCTGCTCTTTGAAATCACGCTGCTGACGCAGGACATCGGCCGATTGGCTGCGGACCTGCTATTGTTCTACTCGCAGGAATTCGGCTTCGTGAGCCTGCCGGCGCAATTCACGACGGGCTCCTCGATCATGCCCCAGAAGCGCAATCCCGATGTCTTCGAACTCATCCGCGGCCGCAGCGCCGTTGCTCAAGCGGCACTCGTCGAGGTGCTCGGCATCACGCAAAAATTGACGTCCGGGTATCATCGCGATCTGCAGCTGATCAAGCCGCCCCTGTTCCGCGGCATCGACTCCTGTTCGCAGACCCTGAGCATCCTGCCGGCCGCCCTCGGGGGTGTGCGCTTCGTACGCGACGCGGTTCGGCTCGACCCCGGCATCCACGCGGCCGCGGCGGCGAACGCGCTGGTTGCGGAGCAGGGCATCCCGTTTCGCGAGGCCTATCGGCGGATCGCCGAAGAACTGGATGCGCCGGCGTCACCGCCCGCTGGCGACACGCCTGGGAAGACGGCCCGATGACCCTCTGGCACGGCGCGTACGGCTGCGATGCACTCAATGAGCAGGGCCGCGGGACGATGGTCGAGCACCTCGGAATCCGCTTCACCGAGATCGGCGCGGATTATCTGCGTGCGACCATGCCCGTCGACGCCCGCACCCGCCAACCCATGGGCTTGTTGCACGGGGGGGCGTCGGTCGTGCTGGCCGAGACGATCGGCAGCACGGGCGCCACACTCTGCGTCGACCCGGATCGATATCAATGTGTCGGCCTCGACATCAACGCCAATCACGTCGGCGCCGCGCGCAGCGGAGTGGTCACCGGCACGGCGCGGCCGTTCCACATCGGGAGTCGAACCCACGTATGGTCGATCGAAGTGGTCAACGAGGCGCAAAAACTCATTTGCGTCGCACGCTTGACCGTCGCGGTCATCCAGCGCGGCGCGCTCGGCTGAGCGGGCCGGCGCGCGGGCTCGAGGTTCGCGCCGGGCGGCGAGGTTCGCGCTGGGCGGCGAGGTTCGCGCTGGGCGGCGAGGTTCGCGCTGGGCGGCGAGGTTCGCGTCGGGTGGCGAGGTTCGCGTCGGGTGGCGAGGTTCGCGTCGGGTGGCGAGGTGGCAATCGACGCAGGCTTTGGCGTATCGTCGCGGCCTTCAATGCGCGCGTTTCTCGCGAAGGATAAGGGATGAACAACCACACTTGCACCTCCTGGATACCCGCCGGCGCGGCCTTTGTGCTCATTGTTTCAGCCTCTCACGCGGTACTTGCCGACGCGTCCGCCCCGGCGCCCGCCGCGACCGCCGATGCCGCACAGGCACCGCCCGCGAAGCGCCCCGGCGCTCCCGCAGCGGCTGAGAACGCGGTGCCGGACGCGGCGGAAGGGGGCTATTTGATCGGCTTGAACTTCGGTGAACAGCTGCATCGACTCGGCGTCAGCGACGAAATTTCCAGCAAGGATATCGCCAGGGGCATCAACGACGCGCTCGCCGGAAAGAAGTTCGACCCCGCCAATCAGCCGCGCCTTCAGGCGTTCGTCAAATCCGTGGTCGACCGGGTGGTGGCGCGGAATCGAGCGGTGGCGGCCAAGTTCCTGGCGCAGAACGCCAAGGCCGAGGGCGTGCAGAGTCTGCCCTCCGGGCTCGAATACAAGGTCATTACGCCCGGCGATCCGACCGGCCCGTCGCCGGCCGCGACGGACCAAGTCACGGTCCAGTACCGCGGCAAGCTCGTGGACGGCACCGAGTTCGACAGCTCCTATGCGCGCGGCCAGGCGGCCACCTTCACGCTGAATGGCGTCATCAAGGGCTGGCAGGAAGGTGTCGCGCTGATGAAGCCCGGCGCGAAGTGGGAGCTGTTCGTGCCGCCCGAACTCGGCTATGACGCGGTTCCGAAACCCGGCATTCCCGGGGGCTCCCTGCTGATCTTCGAGGTCGAATTGGTCGGCATCAAACCGGCCGCCGCACCGGCCGCCGGGCCGGGCGCCGCGTCGCCGGGAGGCGGTCCACCGCCCAAGGCGCAGGATCCCGCCGCGACGTCAGGGCAGCCCTAACCTAACGCTAACTGACCAAAAGTCCCGCGGCGTGCTTGAACGCCGCTGACATTCGAGGCCGCTGACCTTCGAGCTGCCCTTCAAGCGGAAGTCTCGAACGGTCAAAGAATCCCGCCGAGCCGGTTCGGGCGCTTGGGATTCAAAAACTGAGTGCGCCGGTGAGGTCACCCATGGGCGGCTCACCGTGCGCCGCGAGCGCCGCATCACGCCTGACGATTCCCGGCAGCACAGGCAGATCGAAGCGCCGTGTGATCAGTTTCAAAATGGATTCCGTGTCGTAGGGCGTGTGGTCGACCGTCCCATGGCGCGCATACGGCGAGATGATCAGGGCCGGAATCCTCGCGCCCGGACCGAGCAGATCCCCATGCGGCGGCGGAACGTGGTCCCAGACTCCCCCGTACTCGTCGTAGGTGACCACGATGAGCATGTGATTCCACTGCGGACCCGCCTCGAGCGCGGCCACGAGTTTCGCGAGATGCGCGTCGCCTTCCAAGATCGATGCGTAGCCCTCGTGTTGGTTGAGATTTCCTTGCGGCTTGTAGAACGCGACGGCGGGGAGCCGGCCCGCGGCCGCGTCCGCGACCAGGTCGTCGTAATCCTTGAGATGCAAGGCGCGTGCGTCCGCGTGCGCCTTGGGATCGAAGCTCGAGTAATAATTGAACGGCTGATGATGCGGCTGGAAATCGGGGCTGCCGGCAGGCACGTTGGGCGTGTAGATCGCGGTGCGCAGTTCCTTTGCGGGCCGCTGCCCGTCGGCACGGGCGAGATCCCATGCGCCCGCATACCAGGCCCATGCAACCCCTCGCGCCGTGAGCAGGTCGCCGATCGTGGTTTGCGTCTGCGGGGGCAAGGTCGTCGACTTTGCCGGATCGGCGTAGCGCAAATCGGCGCCGTCGGGCGGGCCATTGCCGCTCGGCTGATACGGCGGCTGCATGGTATTGATCGCGTAGAACTTGCCGTCGCCGAAATAGTCGGCAGGAGCGATGTTGCCGCTCTTCAAGAACTTCGGCGGCCCGTCGAGCGCGGAGGCCGGTGAATCCTGCGCAACCGTGAGCCTCGGGAGGTAATGTCCCTGGGAATCACGGTCCAAGATCGCGAACGACGGGTGCGCCGCCGCAGTATCGGCGTCCGGATACTCGGGTGCACAAGCACAGATCAGATACTGATGATTCAGGAAGGAGCCTCCGAAAGCGCCCTGGAAGAAATCGTCGGCCAGCACGAACTGGCGCGCCAGCGAATACAGCGCCGACCGGGCCGTGTCGAAGTGCCCCATGGTGAGCCCGCCCGCGTCCGCCCACGCGGCATATTGATCGTTGCGACCGCCGTCGATCTGCATCTGGTGCTCGAAGAACCGATGGTACAGATCGCGCGTCACGGACGCGGTCGTCAACACGACATGGGATTGTGCCGTGAATGCACGCTCCACGGAGAAAGGAGCATTCGGCAGTCCGGCGCTCTCGGCCTGCGTCACGACGGGCGAATATCCGGCCGCTGTGACTCCGCCCCAGGTCTGCGGCAACACCGGCAGCAGCGTGCCGTCACGATCACGCTGCGGCACGTAGCGCTGCAGCGGTGCACCGTGCGCATCGACCACTTCGCCGAGTCCGTGTGCACCGGGGAAATTCCCGTAGAGGTTGTCGAACGCCCGGTTCTCGGCATAGATCACGACGATGGTTTGAATGTCCGCGCGCAGCGCCTCGAGCGCCGAGGCGTGCGGCCCTCGAACCGCGGGCGGATGCGGCACCTCGTCGGCAAGCACGCGCGTCGAGGCGCAAACCGAGAGCAGAACGGCGCTGACGAGAAGGTCCGCACAGCGGCCCCGGGGGGCGCCGCGCACCGGCTTTGCGGTCGGCGTCTCGAAGCACGTTGCGGCCGATGCCTCGGCGGAGGTTGCGGTCCTTGCCGGGGAGGAGCATGGGCCGGCGAAGTCCGGTTTCATTCCCTTGCCGGCGCGGAACTTGGGCTTCATCGACTTCCCAGCATTGTTGATCTCACAATTTACCGTAAGCGCGGCGTGCGGCTCAAGTCGCGCGAGCGCTGCTGCGCGGTCGCGCCAGGCGTCGCGCTGCGTTCGGCGTTCCGGGCGAGGCCATCTTGGCGAGGCCATCTTGGCGTTCCGGCGGCACTGTCGAGCCTTCGTGATGCGTATAATCGCATCGATGCCCGAATTCGCCGCTTTGCCGCCACAGCACTCGAGTGCCCGTACAGGCGCAATCCTGCTGCGCCGTCGACCATTGCAGGGCTTGGGCCGCCGACCATTGCAGAGCATGGGCCGTCGACTATTGCAGAGCGCCGGCTCCCTGCTGCTGCTCGCGGACTGCGGACAGCTCACGGGCTGCGGACAAAAAGGACCGCTGCTGCTGCCCGATGCCTATGCGCATCGGCACGACGTCGCGGCTCCGGGTGCGAGCACCGCCGCGCCGAGCGCGGCCGCGCAGGCCGCGCCCGCGTTACCGACGACACCCGGCGGACCTGCCACCTCCGATGCCTCGATGTCGCCGGGTTCGCCGCTGGGTCCTGCAACCGGGCCGATCCTGCCGGCACCCGACCCGAGCACGACGCGCGGGACGGCGCCTCCGGCATCCGCGCGTCCGGCCCCCGGCCAAGTGCCCGCGCCACCCTCTGCGCCACCCTCTGCGCCACCCTCCGCGCCATCCCCCGCGGCTCCCCCCGCAACCACCGCAGTACCGGCACCCACATCCGCAACCGCGGCGACGACCAGCGCACCTTGAGGCGCCCATAGAGCGAACAGCGATCGTGCCCAAGCTCGTCCTCGTTGACGGTTCGTCCTATCTATATCGGGCCTTTCATGCCCTGCCGCCGCTCACGAGTTCGAAGGGCGAGCCCACGGGCGCGGTGCTCGGCGTGCTCAATATGCTGAACAAGCTGGTCAGGGACGAGGCCCCGGAGCGTATCGCCGTGGTCTTCGATGCGCCCGGCAGGACGTTTCGCGACGATTTGTTCGAACACTACAAGTCCCATCGGGCACCGATGCCCGACGATCTGCGCTCCCAGATCCAACCGCTGCTCGATGCCGTCTCCGGGTTGGGTCTGCCGCTGCTACGAATCGCTGGCGTCGAGGCCGACGACGTGATCGGCACGCTCGCCGTGCGGGCCGCCGCCGCCGGATACGACGTTCTCATCTCGACCGGCGACAAAGACATGGCACAACTCGTCGGCCCGCAGATTCGACTCGTCAACACCATGAGCAACAGCCGCTACGACCGCGCGGCCGTGAAAGCCAAGTTCGACGTGTTTCCCGAACAGATCGTCGATTATCTCGCACTGGTCGGGGACAGCTCCGACAACATACCCGGGATCACGGGCGTGGGTCCCAAGACCGCGGCGAAGTGGCTGAACCAGTACCGGCATCTCGACGGCCTGATCGCGCATGCGGCCGAGATACCTGGCAAGGCCGGGGAGAATCTGCGCGCCGAACTCGAGCTGCTCGAACTCTCGCGCAAGCTTGCCACGATCGATACGGCCGTCGCTCTCGACGTCGGGCCCGACGAGTTCGTGCCGGCGGCTCCGGACGTGCAGCGCTTGCGCAGCTTGTACGATCGGCTCGAACTGCGAGCGCTGCAGAAGGCACTGGGTCCGGGCGATGCGGGACCGCAGCCGGTCGAACCCGCCGATGCGGCGGCGATTCCGGCGCCCACGGCCGGGATCGACGAGGTGAGCGTCGGCGATGGCGGCGCATCGCAAACGGTCGGCGCCGCCCCTGCCCGCCGCTACGTAACGGTGACCGATCGGGCCACGCTCGATGACTGGCTCAGGAAACTCGACCAGGCGCCGCTCGCCGCGTTCGATACCGAGAGCGATAGTGTCGTCTACCGGCAGGCCCGCATCGTCGGACTGTCCTTCGCGGTGGCGGCCGGGGACGCAGCCTATGTTCCCCTCGGGCATGACTACGCCGGAGCGCCCGCTCAGCTGAACCGCGACGAGGTCCTCGCCGCATTGAAGCCCTGGCTCGAGAATCCCGGCAAGCCCAAGCTCGGACATCATCTGAAGTTCGATGCCCATGCTCTGGCAAATGTCGGCATCGCGCTGCTGGGTCAGGCATACGATTCGATGCTGGAGTCCTACGTGCTGAACAGCGTGGCAAGCCGTCACGACATGGACGCAGCGGCACTGAAGTATCTCGGCATCAAGACGACCCCATTCGAGGACCTGGTTGGAAAGGGGGCGAAGCAGCTCACGTTCAATCAGGTCGAGATCGAGCGCGCCGCCGCGTACGCCGCCGAAGACGCCGACGTCACCTTGCAGCTGCACCTCGCGTTGTGGCCGCAGATCGAGCAAAACGAGGCCCTCAAGCGGCTGTACGAAACCATCGAGCAGCCGCTGATCCCCGTGCTGTTCCGCATGGAGCGGACCGGCGTGCTCGTGGACCGCGAACTGCTGCGCATTCAGAGCGCGGAACTTGCGACCCGCATGGCCGAAGTGCAGGGCGAAGCGCACGGCTGCGCGGGCGGGACCTTCAATCTCGATTCACCGAAGCAACTGCAGGAAATCCTGTTCGGTAAGCTCGGCATTCCCGTCATGCGCAAGACGCCCACGGGCCAGCCGTCGACGGCGGAGGACGTGCTGGAGGAACTGGCGGAAAGCCATGCGCTGCCAAGGCTCATTTTGGAATACCGCCAGATCGCCAAACTGAAGTCGACCTACACGGACAAGCTGCCCGCGCAGATCGATCCCACGACCGGGCGCATTCACACGTGCTATCACCAGGCCGTCGCCGCGACGGGCCGGCTGTCCTCCTCGGACCCGAATCTGCAAAACATTCCGATTCGGACCCGTGAGGGTCGGCGGATTCGGCAGGCTTTCGTCGCGGCGCCGGGTCATGTTCTGATCGCCGCCGACTACTCGCAGATCGAGCTGCGCATCATGGCGCACCTGTCCGGCGATGCCAGTTTGCTCAAGGCCTTCGCCGAGGATCGCGACATTCATCAGGCGACTGCCGCGGAGGTTTTCGGCGTCGCGCTCGATGCCGTCCACGCGGATCAACGGCGATCGGCCAAGGCGATCAATTTCGGGCTCATTTACGGGATGTCCGCGTTCGGCCTTGCCCGGCAGCTCGGAATCGGCCGCGGCGAGGCCCAGCAATACGTGGACCTGTACTTCGAGCGGTATCCCGGCGTGAAGCGCTATATGGACGAGACGCGCCAGCAGGCCCGCGCGACGGGTTTCGTCGAGACAGTGTTCGGACGGCGGCTCTATCTGCCGGACATTCAATCCCGGGACCAGGCCCGGCGGCAATATGCAGAGCGCAGCGCAATCAACGCCCCGATGCAAGGCACGGCAGCCGACATCATCAAGCGCGCCATGATCGACGTCGACGCGTGGCTCATCAGCGCCGCGATTCCAGGCCGCCTGATCATGCAGGTGCACGACGAACTCGTCTTGGAAGTGGCCGTGGAAGCCGCGGCGCAGGTGAGTTTCGAGACGCGCAGCCGCATGTCGGCGGCCGCAGCATTGCGGGTGCCCCTCAAAGTGGATGTCGGGATGGGTCGCAATTGGGACGAGGCGCACTGAGCGGCGCAATGACGAGCGCGACGTGCACTCGGAAATTCGAGTATTTTCAATGTTTAAGCGCGTGAGAACCGGGCTCGAGCCAATTCGCAACCCGGCCGCCGCCAAAGGCGCGGGAATTCGGATTTCGAGGCTGGAACTTTCATGGGGCGTCCCCATCTAATTCTGCGAGCGAGCAATCGCTCCCCGCTCTTCTCCCTGAGCGGGCAGACCCGGTTTGTCATCCCCATGCCGGGTTGGTCTGCCTCGATGATTGCCTCACGGCGATCATCGGGGCCTTTTTAAACTCGTCTTTATTCTTCAGCCGATGCCGAGCCACCGGTCCATGATCGCGCGGGCTTCGCTGACGCCTCGTTCTTCTTGCACGGAGAATAGCTGAACCGACACCGCGCTGTCGGAACACGCGTCACAGGTTTCCCGAAAGATTTTTTGTGCTTCGCGGCGGTTCAACTTGTCGGCCTTCGATAGCAGCACGTGCGCCTGTCGATCGCGCGCGAGGATCCACTCGAGCATTCCGACATCCTGCGCGCCGAGTCCACGCCGGCTGTCGACGATCAATATGAGGCCGACCAAGGACTCGCGCACATTGAAATAGTGCTGCATCAGTTCCAACCAAGCGCCGCGGATTCGCTCGGGGACCTTCGCGAAACCGTAGCCCGGAAGGTCGACGAGGCGGCGTTCCGGGGCGAGTTCAAAAAAATTGATGAGTTGAGTCCGCCCGGGAGTGCGGCTCACGCGCGCGAGCCCCCGTCGCGCGGTGATCGCGTTGATGGCGGAGGACTTGCCGGAATTCGAACGACCCGCGAAGGCCACCTCGCGGCCGACGTCCGCCGCAAGTTGGTCGGCCTGCGCAGCGCTCGTCAAGAATTTCGCGTGGGGATAACGGGACATAGCCGCCGGTTGGACGCATATTATTGAAGCTAGTGTACAATTTGCCGGTCATTGCATTTCAATTCAGAGCGGAGTGAAAGGCGATCATGATGCGGTTCTTGATGTGTGCGGCGACCATGACGGGAGTGATTTTTTCCTGCAACGCTTTTTCCGACGGAAGCGTCGAGGCCGGGGCGACCAAGGCCGTCGTCTGCGGGGCCTGCCATGGCGCCAACGGCAATAGCGTCAACCCGGACTGGCCGAGCCTGGCGGGGCTCGGGTCCGCGTACATCGCCACACAATTGCAGAATTTCAAGGACGGAAAACGTGTGAACGCCATCATGACGGCCAATGCCATCACGCTGAGCACACAGGACATGGAAGATCTGGGCGCTTATTTCAACAGCTTGCACAATACGGGCCTCGAGGCCGACCCCACCTATTGGAAGGCGGGTGAAAAAATCTATCGAGGCGGCGATGCGACTCGCAACATACCGGCCTGCATGGCCTGCCATGGGCCTAACGGAGCGGGCAACGAACCGGCGAAATTCCCGGCGCTGCGCGGCCAGCAATCGGTCTACGTGATCAAACAGCTGCATGATTACGCCTCTGGCGCACGCACGACGGGTCCGAATGGAATCATGCAGACCATCGCGGGGCGTTTGACCGACGACGACATGCGTGACCTCGCCTCCTATGTCCAGGGATTGAGATGATCCATCGCTGGAGCGGGGCAGCCCTGGTCGTCGGGCTGGCTCTGCTCATCGGTGCCTGCACCAAGTCGCCGGGGCCGGCCAGCCCGGGCACCCCCGCCGGCGCGGACGCACCGCCGACCGTGACCACCGCTCCTGCGCCGGTGGCGCCGGCGGCACGAAACAAGCCGGAGATGGCCAAGACGGAGGCGTCGACCGTCACGCGGGTCAACGAAGACGGCTCGGAGACCGTCGAAGACACGACTGGCGACAGCGGCACGCATAATCCCCTGCTCGCCGCCGTCGCTGCCGCTGCGACCACGAGCGTTACGGCTGCCGCTGCGACCGCTACCGCTGCGACCACGAGCCCACCGGCGGGTCCGTGGGTCGAAGGAGTCAACTATACGCGGCTCGTCCCGGCCCAACCCACGTCGGTGGCGCCGGGTCAGGTCGAGGTGCTGGAATTTTTCTGGTACGCCTGTCCGCACTGCTATGCCCTGGACCCCTTGATCGAATCCTGGCGCAAGACCAAGCCTGCCTACATCTCGTTCTTGCGGGTCCCTGTCGTCTGGGCGCCCGGGCATCGGGCGCTGGCAAGGCTCTTCTACGCCCTCGAGAGCATGGGCAAGCTGGATGAGCTGCACAGTGCAATTTTCAAGGAAATTCACGTCAACAACGACCCCTTGGTCGACCTCGGCAACGACGCTGCGCAATCGGAGCGCATCGAGACGGCTTTTGTCGTCAAGCACGACGTCAGCGAGTCGGCCTTCAAGACTGCCTACCACTCGTTCTCGGTCGAAAGCGCGCTGCAGCGTGCGGAGGAGCTCGGGCTGCGTTACAAGATCAGCGGTGTTCCGACGTTCGTCGTCAACGGCAAGTACGTCGCAGACGTCGGGACTGCCGGCGGAGAAGAAAAGCTCATCGACCTCGTAAACTACCTGGCGGGTCTCGAACACAAACATTGAGCAGCGCGGCGGAGCGGATCTTTGCATGGGTACGGGGCGCATCGAAGCCTTCAGCGATGGTGTGATCGCCATCATCATCACTATCATGGTCCTCGAGCTGAAGGTGCCGCAGGGCGGCAGCCTGGACGCGCTCGCTCCGCTCGTTCCGACACTGCTAAGTTACGTGCTGAGCTTCGTCTACGTCGGGATCTACTGGAACAAT
>Ga0209611_10002432_pt1 | contig 32777 bp, 31 predicted proteins | sample S1TSphgellanicum_3_FD_187693 | JGI IMG/M metagenome (GOLD analysis project Ga0209611, IMG submission 187693) | Host-associated microbial communities from peat moss isolated from Minnesota, USA - S1T2_Fc - Sphagnum magellanicum MG (SPAdes) (version 2) | ecosystem: Host-associated > Plants > Peat... | reverse complement strand
TAATCGCTGAGTTAGATTTAATGAAATTTATTTCATAATTTTCATACTTAAGGTGTGGAAGATATTGAATTTTGAATGAATTTTGTTGTTGAAAATTCAAACAAATTACAACAAATTGGGTTTAAAAGGGAAATGAGTTGACTATGTGCACACTTGGGGCCAACAACACATGTTACCTTATGTATCCATGAAGGAAGGTAGTTTGTTTTGTTTTGTCATAATGATATTTTTGAAACCATGGTGTCTTAGGTTATGCTATGGAACTTATCATCAAAAAATTCTCAATGAATAGGGGTGCAAAGACTTGGTTTAAAATGTTTGGAACTATAATGTGAAATCTATTGATTATTCCATTTTTTCATTGAATTTTTTGAATATCAAGATTGAAAACTACATTGGAATTTGGGGGCATTCTTGGTATTGTTGGAAAAGCCCTCACAAAGTTTGATTATAATAAAGTTGATTTCATAATTTTGAGACCTAAAATATGAACAATATTTTTATTGAATATTTGGTGGGTAAGTATTGTTATTGGAAATTCAAACAAATTGCAAAAAAGGGTTTGGAAGGAAAATTCAATTGAATGCATTCAAACTTGGGCCAATGACATAGGGTACATTAATGTTTAATGATGTTTTATCATAATTTTAAACAAATATTAAATTATCATGTGTATAAAAATGAATAAACATTACAGTTGCACAATATTATTAATTATGTATCATTACTTGATATGTTGTAATGATCTACATAGAAACAATAAATTACATTTGTATTAAACATAAGCATTATTACTAACATATTTTTAAAAAATTCTTAAACTTTGTTTTGAAATTAAAGTTTAATATTTATATGCACAAAAAAAAAATTCGTTTATACAAATAAAATTTACATATAATGTAATGTTATCATAATTTTAAATAAATATTAAAATATCATATGTATAAAACTAAAGTTACCTATTAGTTGTTTAACCTAGTTGAAAGAGATAGTTACAAATAAGAATGTATTTCATCCATCCTCTAATACATTTTATCATCCAAAATAGTTGAACATTAATCAATGTCTTAAATGTGTGGCAACTAAAGAACTTTCGATGCCAATAATATTTCAAAAATGACCCCTTAATTAAAACATACTGCACATCGTTTACCAACATAGTTGGAAGTACAACTTGGAACATTGTCAATACCAGGAATATTTGGCAAATGACCATGCAATTGAAAAATGCTTTCAACTATATACCAATATAGTAAATGAATGAACTTAATTGATAATTGCCATAATTTTATTTTTAAATTAAAAAATCTAATTGAAACATAGTTGCAAATGTCATGTAGTTGAAAACTTTTGGTTAAAAAAGGGAGGTTTTTTACTAGTGAATGCATGCATTAAAAAATATAAAGAATAAATGTCTCATCCATTTGGTAATAAAAATCATATTGCTTGATTAAGATTATGAATTAACACTCATATTATGACCACTTTACCCCGAATTTAATCTACACCGTGTTTTTAATATTTCCAACAATTGATAAATTAAGGTAATTAACTATTAGTAATACAACGAAGTGTTGCAATGTGTTGTTAGTAAAATAATGATATAACATGAATGTGATGTAGGTATTGCAATATTTGATGTTCAATGGCCTAGACCCAATGTGCTAGTTTTGCACATTCTTTCAAAATCCATAGTTGAAATTAGTAAAGACTATTATGGGTGTTGCAAAGTTTACCATGCACATTCAAAGAATTTTTAAACTAATGTGGTTATTGCTTATGGCCCATTTATGGTCTCCAAGATATGAGTATTGCATTCATAATATAGTTATTTATAAAGCAATACGCACATGTAGGTGCATATGAAAACAACTTAGTTTTGATTCAAGGTCCATTAAATGTTGCCCTAATTTGAAATCGTAATATTTGCATCATGTTCAGAGTCTTTTTGTTCCCAAAACCAACACCTATATTTGTGAACCACATATGGGTATTTGTATATGCATTACTTACACATGGGCACAAATGAAAATGATATAGTTCTCTTTCAAGGTAGTTTGGTGAAAATGTAAGTTGTTAGCGCAATACCCACATCAACTTTAATTGGGTTTCAAAAGGATGTTGAAACCCAAAATCCAACACTAATTTTTGTAACCCTTATGTGGGTATTACATATTTTGACCAGAAAACCAACACCTATTTTGTAACCCATATGTGTGTATTACATATTTTGTTAATAAAACTAGCATCTATTTTTTGGCCCATATGGAGGTATTACATATTTTGACAAAAAAAACCCTTATTTTGTGGCCCATATGTGGGTATTGAAAGTATGGTCCATGTATCATGGGGATTTCAATAGGCATTACATAGGTATTATTTAAGAACTATGAAAAAAAACAAATGTAATAGTATAATGTGATAAGAGAGGATGGTTTTAAGCCCATGAGAAAAATGTTTATCAAAAACCAAAATTGGATTACATATCTTTAAATGTCATAAAGGATAATGCCTTCAAATATAAATGTTAGCCTATAAAACCATGTTCAAAAAAATTCATTACATACAATCCTACAAACATCCTAATTGTTATCCAAGGAACAATCTTCCTTTAAACTATGATCCAAAGTGCCCATCCGATGCGCTTACACCAATAGGTTGTTGTCACCTTTGCCAACCCTACTCAATGCCCAAAGATTGTTTTTTATTACAAAAAAAGTTAAAATTTAAAATTTAAAAAAAATTTAAAATTATATATTTTTTAAAAAAAACTTACCTGGAGATGGCATTTGTTGTAATAGTTGCTACAACACAAAAATTAGAAAAACAACACCTTTGATCTTGCAAAAAGAAAAAAAGAAAAAAAAATCATTTGTCAAATTTTAAATAAAAAATAAAAGAGACAACCCTAAGTAGCAACAATAGGATGTCATCATCATCAAAGATGCTTTTAAATTTTTTAAATATGCAACTTGTCATTGGCATAAAGTTGTTAAAAAATAAAAATAAAAGAGTTGTTGAAGCTTACCTTTGTGAAGTGATGTCTTGAGTCATCAATGAAAAAAAGAATGGGAACAATGAAAACAAAAGGAAGGGTGGGTTTAGAGGGGAGCAAGAAGGAGGAATAGTGGGGAGAAAAAAAAATGGCTTTGTGGTTGGGTGGGAAGAAAAAGGAAGAAAAAGGAAAGGCAGGTGGGTGAGGGGGATAGTAGGTAACAAAGTTTTTTTTTGGGGATGAAATTTTGCCAAAAAATTTGACTTGAAAAATATGATTTCAAATTTTCCAAAGGATTTTCCATGGAAAAAATGGCCCAAATTCACCATATTTGAAAGGAAAAAAAAAAAATCTTAATTGCTAGATTTTTATGATAATTTCTAGTAGGTAACCGAGAATATAAAGGATTCTGTTTTTATTTTATTTTTTTTTCCAGCCTCTCTACATATTGATCCAAAAGTGGAGTCAGAGCAGACATTTTAGGCTACTCAGCCTGTCCACCACGTCTTGGTTGACCTTCATCCAAAACAATACTGTGCAGTGTGGCAACAGCACCGGTTTCGCAATAAATTTTACTGTCTGGAGTCACATACTGAACTGAGCACCGCTGGAGATGCTCTAATACATTAATAATACCTTGATCCATAAAAGCAAGGAAGACAAAAGAGAGGATTAAAAATAAATCAAAGGGCGTTGGGGGTGGAGAAAGGGGGATTCCAAAAAGAAGAGACTCGGATTGAGCGAAAGACGCACCCGAGTTGGCGAAAACACGGAACGGCGTCGCGGACGACAGGCCGGTGCTCTGCTAATAAAAACCTTTTTTTTGTCCTCTTTTACACGACTTGCGCGGTGCCGAGGCCCGAGGACGGGGGGCGAATGTATGTATACCTATTTGGATCGGCCGAGCGAGGACGACGACGATCCCCGAGCCGCGAGCACAGAGCAAACCCTGTTTTAGCAACTTCTCTTGAAACCTGTTTACTAGCCGCGTTCGCTCATCTCATTTCACTGAGTAAACTCGGGTTTCTGAAGGTGGAGAATCGAGGAGGAGGAGGCGGAGGAGGAGGAGGAGGAGGAGGAGACTGCTTTGCTTTACGGTTGGATACTAGGTACGACCGGGGGGATGGGCTTTCTGTGCAAAGGATTCTGGGGTTTCGGAACCTGTGATTAGGGTTTGGAGCCATTTTGCAGACTCGGACAAGAGAATGACTTCGAAGAGGTACGACTTGCAGTGTCGAAGCTTGATTATAGCGGGTTTTGTTTTGAGATTTAGCAGAGCGAGTATTCAAGTTTTGTGCTCTTGTGAGGAGGAGGGGGTGAGATCCGGTGTGTAGATAGAGAGGTGAAGGGAGGAAGGAAGACGGGCGGGTCATGAGGAGATAAGACGAAGAAAAAGAAGAAGAGGAGGAAGAGCTTTATGAGTGAGGGATAAACCATGAATTGTGAAGGGGGAAGGAAGGGAGGAAGGCGAGTCTTAACAAACACTTAAGAAAGCAGATAAGAGGGGGGAGAGGGTTAGTTGTAAGTATAAAAGACTGCTTACCACTGTAAGAAATGGCAACCAAAGTCGAGGTACGAGAGGGCACATGTCCGCCAGGCAAACACCACTATATGCTGTGGAGGAGCTTGTTCGAGATCGACACAAAGTATATTCCCATCAAGCCAATAGGCAAAGGAGCATACGGCGTGGTTTGCTCTGCGAGGAATAATGAGAACGGCGAGAAAATTGCAATCAAGAAGATCACCAACGCTTTTGAGAACACGACAGATGCACGGCGCACACTTCGAGAGATCCGATTGCTACGCCATCTTTTCCATGAGAACATCATCGCAGTGAAGGATATTATGAAGCCCGTTGGTCGCTATACATTCAACGATGTCTACATTGTTTATGAGCTCATGGACACTGACCTTCATCAAATCATCCGCTCTTCCCAGACTCTGACTGATGATCACTGCCAGTACTTTATCTATCAGGTACTATTTTCTTTCCTTTTGGCCACTCTCTCCCGTGTCTGTTTCATCTTTGATATTTGCATGTCTGATGTAGTTTCCGTGTGCCAGGCACTGAGTAGCCCCCCTACAGACTTCTGATAGCATTATTTTCCTGTGATCTCAATGCCTGAGGCACCCAAAAAGACAATTTGTTGCTTGTACTTGTTGCTCACCTGGTGTTGCTTATGAGCTCTATACTCTGATATCCCTCTTCCTACCTTCTTAAGGGATTTTGTTCCTGGGTGGATCCCTTAAAAATTGTATAAGGATTCTCTCTGAATTGGTCTCCTATAATACAGATTGCAACTGAAGTCTATTCTTGTTCCCTTGTCTTGCCAACATGTCTGCATTATGGTTTCTATGAAAAAAATTCCAAGGATAATGTGACTTTGTGTGTTTCTCAAGGTACATTGCAGAAAGTGGGTATGACTGTTTGGAAGCTTGATTGCATTCTAGTGGTCAGTTTGAAGTTGGGATCCATAAGCTTTCTCTTTCTGCCTTTGTATGGTTCTTGAACTCCTTCCTCAAAAGTGGGCTGCTATGTTTACCCATACAAGGTTGAGCAAGCAGGTAAGTGTGGTGGTAGGAGATGGGGTCATTCGTAAACCTAGACTAAGAAATGGTCCATATAAGGGTGATGGGATGATTTTTTTTGTGATTCTAGCAGGCATCAAACATTTTGTTATTATCTTCAGATGTTGTTATACAACTTATCCAACAGAAGAGATTAAATCTCACAATTGCAGGGTAGACTGATGGTGTGTTTTGTATCCTTCAGAGGCATAGTATACTGTGGTGCAACCAATTTGTGGAAGTGCATTCAACTTTTCTGTTCAAATTTTAGCATCAGTAACTGGATTTGTCTCTTCCTCCGTAGTTTCTTGCCCAAAGGTTCTTGGTTTATGGAATTTCCACCTATTTGTGTCTATTTAGTACTAAATTTGCTATTTTTTGATCCCAATTGGTGTTTCTTTTCTATATGCTTCTTCTTCCAGTTTGGCTTATCCAGAGAAATTGTCAGCTTATGAATGTGGTTTTGATCCTCTTGACAATGCCAGAAGCGATATACAATTTTCTCTTCTTGTTTTCATTCTATGTGTAATATTTGACATTGCTTCATAATATGGGTGTGTAAATTTTGTCTAGCTTGAATTGTGTGATTCTCTTCATGTACTTTAGGGTTTGGATGTAGGGAGTACAGTGGACAAGTTAGAATGATGTTGAGTTGTCTAAGGTTATGGTGTGCAATACAGGGCTTGGGCATGTATGGTGCCAGTGGGAATGACATTTTGGATGTCAATATTATGAAGTGTGGTTGAGGTTCAATTCTGAAGTTGGCTTTCGGGCTGAATGTTACAGCTGCTGCGTGGCCTTAAATATGTGCATTCAGCCAATGTGCTTCACCGTGATCTGAAGCCCAGCAATTTGCTGCTTAACGCAAGTTGTGACCTAAAGATTTGTGACTTTGGACTAGCCCGCACAGGCAGTGACAAAGGGCAGTTTATGACAGAGTATGTAGTTACTCGATGGTACCGAGCACCGGAGCTTCTACTTTCTTGTGATGAATATAGTAGTGCCATTGACATGTGGTCAGTTGGATGCATTTTTGCGGAGCTTCTGGGAAGAAAGCCCCTTTTCCCAGGGAAGGACTACATCCATCAACTCAAGCTGATTATCAGCATCATTGGGTCACCTGATGAGACTGATCTCCACTTCATTCAAAGCCAGAAAGCACGGAGCTACATTCGGTTGCTGCCCTCCACTCCACGGGTTTCTTTGGCTCACCTGTACCCACGTGCAAATCCATTGGCCATCAACCTCATAGACAAGATGCTTGTCTTTGATCCCAAAAAGAGAATAACTGTGCATGAAGCTTTGGAGCATCCTTATTTATCAATGCTTCATGATGCAAGTGTGGAGCCTTCAGCACCTGCCCCATTTGAATTTGACTTTGAAGATGAAGATCTGAAGGAGGATGCATTGCGGGAAAGGGTGTGGAATGAGATGCTGCACTATCACCCTGAAGCTGCTAATGAGACATCATGATATATGTACACAGGCCAGTATTAAGCAGGTTCTTATTTCCAGGTACTGTTGTCTACTTTTACAAGTACAACAATTATGGGCCTGTGCAGTTTTGACTTGATCTGATGTGGTGTTTTCAATGATCTCTGAGTTTGGTAGCACAAATCTTCATTGTGATATCTATTTTTTTGATGCATAAGTGCCACATCATCCATGTCTCAAGAGAGGAAGGTTGTCAAAAGCCAGTGTTCTGCATGCACAGATGTACAGAATACAGGAGGTATTCTACATGCAAAGATATACAGAGTACAGAAGGGAAGGGAAGGCAATGCTGGGGCAACATTAGAAGTGTATAAAAATGGTAAACATAACCTGTTGAAGAAAACTCTTCAGCTCAATTCCTGCAAACTTTTCTGAAGTCTGTAGACTGTTCCTGATGTTCAGCTTTGACAATTGTATGGGTATTTTGAATCAAGCAGGAAATTCAAACATTTTATCTGCACTTTTTAAGAAAATTGTCCTGAAGGTGGAGTAGCTTGAAGAGGTGAAGAAAGTCTGTGTGAGGGACAGGTCTGAAATATTATCACAACATTGCCTTAGCAGATTGATCCTGGTCTATAGTACTTGCCAGCAATGTGGGCAGGGTTGTGATGTCCACAAACTGTTCCTGTGCTCACCCAATACGGTGTGCACTATGTGCATCAGAGAGTAATATGATTTGTTCAAGTTGAATGATGGATAAATGAGACAAGATCCATCCAAGAGATGCATAATCACTTATGGTAAATTTGCAATTGCACTGTCACTGCCAGCTGTCTGATTACATGCCTCCAAATTTTGGAGGTTTGTCTTTGAAGTGAGATATGGTTTCCATGACAATTCATTCCACGGCTTATGTATGGAAAATCAACCTCCTCAGAGCAACATAGACTATTGATCAAGGAGCCTCATTATCAATGTAGCAATTGTGCCCATGAGAGATAGGTTCTTATTGGTTATGTCAACCATTTATATCAGACAAATGTAGGACATGAAAAAATAACAGCCTGACATGCAAGTGTGAGAGGTAGAATGTTAAACTAAGGCCAACCATCGCAGACCAGATGTCTCACAATTGATTTCACAATTTCCATTCCAAAGGGAATAGTTGTAGCTATTGTAACCTATATAGAAGGCATAAATGCGAATTCGTAAATGGCACATAAATAAAGCAAAAGACACATGGATCAATTACATGACAGTAGATTTGAAGGACAAATGGTGGTGAAACAGAAGCCTTGGATTTGACATCATAAATTGGTAAATTGATGGAAAAAAGAATCAATGTAGACTCACAGCATCAAAGAGCTGATGTACTTATGTCTTCAACATTGCTTATAAGTGAGGACACAACTGAAGAGGATAATCATCTCAGCAAATACATGAACCTCTGTAAAATGAACCCTTGCTCCACACAATCCATACAACAGGAGTTGATCCCAAAACTATAATCAAAATAGGGGAAAGTGCTGAAATGATAAATTTTAGACCCCAGAATTTGGAAGTAACATGAATGTTATTGCTTAGGGTAAAAAATGAGCCTGAATAGATAATTGATAAGCTGCTCAGACATGCCTAAAGCAGTACATGTCAACCCTAAAAGAATGTGTCCTATTGTTTAATTAACTGAGGTCACCAACAGATCATCAGTATCAATCTTCTGCTCATCTGAAACAGAACAATTCATGTCCCAGATCACACTCCAGCATCAACAATAGCCTGGCTCTTTGCTCTCCTTTCATCATACTCCAAAACAGCTTACCAACCTCTCAGTAATGTCTTTTGCCTCCATGTCTATATTATGCTGCAGATCAAGAATCATCCAGGATGCTTAAGAAGAGCACATCAGTGTACAACATGGGGAGGAAAATCTTCTCTTGTGTTATCTCTTTTCCTCATCTAACAGTTCATAAATTTTCCCTTCCTTGAGAACACAATGACAGCAAGAATGTCGCATATCCACCATTATCAACAAGACAAACCAAAGAGAACAACAAGCCACAACATATCTACTGCTGCAGGACTCCAGACCAAAAGAGATTCAACTTCGACAAGCCCAGGATGGAGCAGATGACATGGATACAATCTCCTGATAGCTACTTCCTCAAAGACCAGTACTGCCAGCAGTCCCTGTCTGTAACAGGTCACACTATTATAAAAAAATTTGAACATTGACAACAAGAACTGCTTCAAACTGACAACAAACTGAAACGGACCACTGTCACCAAGGATGTTATGATCATCAATGAGATATCATTCTGTAGCATCACCTGTATGATGCACCTAAACAATGCATCACCATCAGAAAGGTTAAAAAAAAACCAGGGCCTGCAAATAGGTAACCATCCTTGCAAGTAGTAGTCACATTATCACCATGTTGAAATTCCCGTGGGTACTTGCCATTCCAAAATGGGTTAACATGCAAGTAAACTGAGGCTGCCAAGTAATTGCACAGAGAACACCTTACTGTCTTACAATGCATCCAAGCAAAAGACCCATCATATTGTGCATGAGAAATTGGGTCCAAACTAAAGTCCACCAGTAATTGTTCCAGTTGAACATAGGCAACTTCAATGTCAAATCAACAAGCTTATTCAATTCTTGCACTCAAATTTCCCAAATTATCACAAACACATTGCACAATACACTTTCAAATATCCACAGGAAAAGTGACATAGACTCATCAACTTGCCACTGTAAGGATGCTCAAAGTTACTCTGCATTACACCAATGCCCATAATAACTGAAGACAAATCTTAGTACTCTGCAACACATGTTTTGCCTCATCCACCTGGGCTATGAAGGCATTTGCAAATGGGTCAAGTGTGCAAAAATCCATCAAAGAATCAATTCAGAACTATAGAGAGTCAAAATCCACCCCAACAAATACAATTCAATATTCTGCACAAAGATTCAGAGTTATATTGATGACATGTCACCCAGAGGTCCATGTGCTCTGCAATCACAACTACAGACAAGGACACCTTATCTTTGCATGGAAAGATACTGCAGTCAGAGAAGGCCCTAATGAAGGACTCAGGTAAATAAGACACTCTGGCATAAAATGAATTGTGAAAGGAGCAAAGAACAGGTGCCCACAACAGAGCTCAACAGCCCTGTCACACACTTGAACTTGGCTCACTGGTCTAAAATACAGTTCAGAAGATAAAACAAATGGACCTTGATAGAATGACTCCATGATCTTGACCAGATGGCAAAGCAGAATTGCACATGCCTTTGAAACCTTGCACTCAATTCCAAACATCATGGATCTGCAAAATGACTTGAAAATGGACAGACTGTCAAGTGAAGGAATGCACTCACAAGGATGCATGCATAACCACCCCCAGGACCCAAGTGAAGCTCCCAAAAGTTAGGGTAGTGCAATACAACCAAACAGAAACCAAATGAAACCAAACTGTGAGCTGGTGTTGATGAACCCATGTGACACAATATTCAAAGAACTTCAGAAATGCTTCCTGGATTGGTAGGAAAAGTCATTGCACAAGGGCCATGGTGGCAAGCTGCCTTTGTCATAAAGACATCAGTGAAGTCCAAACAAGTCCATCACACCAAAAAAATGCCCATTGTACATATCTATAACAGGGAGGTTTAGCAAAAGACAAGTCTAGTTTCTAGTATCAAGAATCACAAAGAGGAACCAGCATGAAGCATCATGAAGACAACAGATATCCATAGCTTACATGGCATATTGACCTTTAACACAGAAAACCAGCAGCAGAGAGATTCTAAAGTGTATACTAATCAAATCATGCCACAAAACCATGGTAAGTTCATCCACAACTTGATGTGGGCATAGCTCAAAAAGAAAAAACAATGGCATACCCACATCAGGAGGACAAGCACTACTGAGCAAAAATTCAATATATCCCATGCCGATCAAACAGTAGTGTGGGGCAGCATGGGTTCAAGGAAAACAGCACACTGCTTACAATGGGCCCATGATACGTCAATTGTGCCAGTCAACCTGTAAATCAACAACTACTCACAATCAGACCCTCAGAGACAAAATCAGTTTGACATCACAAAAAGCACATTAACACAAATCTCGTATGTACAAAGGGGAAAAAAATGAGCAAAGATACTGATAAGAAAGTCAAACACTTCAAGGACATGCACAAAACAGAACCAGATAGAAAAAGTGACATAATAAGAGGAGAACTAGTACTCCTCTCTGCTGTCTGAAAGCCTATCATGGATATCAGACAATGAGACAAGCTACTGTTAAATAGTACCAATATCATACTACAAAAAGAGCTGGCAGTCACAAAGTGGCCAATCTCCACAGTAAGCACAACAAATGGTATTTTGTCAAACTGTGAACAAAGTGTCAGGGTTCACTAAATAAAGGAAGAGCCTTAGGACTCCATTCCCCTTAATCTACAGCCCGTGACAACCTACAGAGAGAAGCAGCATGAAGAGAAGTGTTCAGACTCAGAATCTACTGTCCTCACCTAGAGACTGTTAAGCCAAATGTCTTTTGACCATTAAGGAAGGAACGAGATGATTGTACCTAGAAGTTGTAGTATGAGGGTAATGTTGCAAGTCCTGCAACACTTGAGGTACGAGGGGCAGATGAAACAGGCAACTGGGGGTTTTGGTATGAGGCATATGCATAATGTCCGTCTGTAGTTTGGAAAACTGCTCCCTGCTGCGATGCAACCAAGTTTGCTGCTGATCCATACAAAGGCAGTCCTCCCATTGAAGAATAAACTGTTGGTTGCCCACCCAATCCAGTTTGTTGGGCTCCATAGGGTGGCATGCCTAATTGAGTACCATATGAGGCCACCCCTAAAGATGTCTGCACTTGGCCCACTCCTGGTGTGAAAGAGGAATTCAGTGAGGGATTGAGGGAGGTATTAAGCGAATGCCCAAGAGGAGTAGTTAATGGTTGGGTCAGAGAATATGATGGATTCAGGGAAGCTTTGAGACTTTGATTGTGGCTCGGAAGACCAGAATGAAGCCCAGAATTCATCCCTGAGCTTACTCCCTGGTTGTAAGGGACGCCAGTTGTGATCAAGCCTGGGTTCCCTGAACCATACTGAAAATTTGACCCTGCTGGAACTGCTGACTGAGGAGTAGAGACCTGCAGTCACAACCCCACGATAATCTCAAAATGTAAAATTGTCAGATACATTACACTTCTGAAAACTAGTTTCACCACGGCCAAAAACCAAGTACAAGTCCTGAGTGAGAAAATGTAAAATCGTGAATAAGATATTCCCAAATAGAGTACCACAGAAAGAGTTCTGCATGAAGGGGTCGGATGACAAAGGACTAACAAAAAAAACTCTGGTGTGTAGCTTCATGTTTTTCTGATCATACCTGAGGGCCGCCTCTGTACACATCATCATCTGACTTCCCCTGTGTACCACCATGCCTCTGTTTCTGACCTTCAACAGCAAGCTTGCAATACATCTGCTGACCATCGATCATCTTGATTGGCTCTTGCAATGCTCTTTTGGCTGCTTCAACAGTCTTGAAAATGATCAATGCAAAGCCTCTTGAACGCCCTGTGACCTTATCAAATCCTAGAGGCCCCTCTTCTATTTCACCAAACCCAGAAAAGAGAGCCAGTAGTCTGTCTGCTGCAAGATCCATGGGCACGTTTCCAACATAGATTTTGCGCTGGCTTACTTCCTGTGTTGAGCTCGCAACAGAAGCCTGGGCACCTGTTGCTGCCAACTGACAGACCGTCATGCGTCCATCAATGCGTTTGCTTGGCTCTTTTAGCGACCGCTGTGCACCATCCATGTGACGAAAGGTCACAAAACCGAAGCCCCGACTCTTGCCGGTGCCTTTGTCAAGTATAACCACACCTTCTTCCACCTCCCCAAATTGAGCAAAAACAGTTTTCAGGGTGTCAGAGGTGGTATCCCAGCCAAGGCCTCGCACAAAAATCTTGCGATGAGCAGGGTCCTTATCAGCCAGCTTACGAATGCCTTCCAATACATCCGCATGTCGATTAGCTGCATCCTCCAAGATTTCCACCAGCTGTTCCTTGTTGAAAAGCTCTATAAACTTCTTAACATCGTCCTTTGGGATTTCCACAGCTGAAGAAGAAGGAGGAGCTGAACCACCACCTCCTGTAATAGCACCATTCTCCTCCAACTTCCTCTTCTTGAAATCCATCTTAATAGTCGCCGACCAAACGCTAGTGGAAACACAAACCCTAATAAGAGGAGGAACGAGTCCCCGTGAGCTACAAATAAGGAGCAAAACAACAACAACAACCTGCAAAGAAAGAAACTACAGTAAAAGCTTCACTCCTTCTTCTTCTTCTTCTTCAAGGCTGCTTATCAAGAAAAAACGAGAACAACTGTAGCATTCTTGGATGGTTGGAAGCTCTAGAGTAGGACATAGAGGGGATCACAATAGGAGCGTAGTAAAGGTCACAATAATAATATTGCCGGACCCGAACTGAATGAGCAAAAGAGTTCTTTAGGGTTAAGTCCACCACAATGTCGCACATTTGAACCAGAGGCGACCGGAGTGGACATTTCAACAAACTGTTTTGCTTTCTGCGTCATTCTCTGGAGCGCGAACATGTATGTTCGTAGAGAGATGATAGCTTGAGACTGGAAATCGGGTGGAAGACGAGAAGCGTCTTCTCGGCTCCAACAACCAATGGGACTGTTTTCACAAAGCAAACAAGAGCAAAGGGCCAGAGATCACCAGCCTCTCTCTCTCTCTCCCTCTCTCTATTGCAACCAGTGTTTTTTTGTTTTGTTATTGCCCCAGTCTAATGGACGCGCATGTGTAGATTTTGGGTGCACCCATCCAATTGATGGAATGTTTTGAAGTCTACCCGTCTACTTGTTGGGTTTCTTCTCAAAATATGAATGTTGGGTAACTGATTTAATCATGGAATGTTTTGAAGTCTACCCATCTACTTGTTGGGTTTCTTCTCAAAATATGAATGTTGGGTAGCTGATTTAATCATGGATTGTTTTGAAGTCTACCCATCTACTTGTTGGGTTTCTTTCTCAAAATATGAATGTTGGGTAACTGATTTAATCATGGATTGTTTTGAAGTCTACCCATCTACTTGTTGGGTTTCTTCTCAAAATATGAATGTTGGGTAACTGATTTAATCATGCCTCTGTATCACTTTCTTTTGTTGGGTTGTCAGTTTGCCTTTTTCTTTTATTTTGTTACGAGGTTTCATATCACTATGAAATGTAAAAAACAATTCATCTGACTAATTTTTTAAATGATTTTTTTAATAAAAAAATAATTAGCTAGAATTCCTTTAAATCTTATTAAAATGATTTTTTTTAAAAATTGATTTGAAAGATTATGCAAGAATTGATTAAAATAAAACATGTCAATTTTAAATTTTTAAAAAATCAATATGAAATTCGTTTTTCAGATATAAATGTTTTTAATTCATTTGATGTTATTTTTAAAACTTCAATAAGGCTTTGATGAACATTTAATAACAAAAATTATGATGAAATTAATTTTTAATTGATGAAGTTGTTTGTATTGTTGTTGTTTATGTTATAAAAGTTTATTATTGCCCTAAGATAGTAGACATGCACCTATGATTTTAGGTTTTATCACACATGTATGAGGCAAACACAACTAGTTCTGTTTTGTTGGTCTTGTCTACCAAGGCAAGGATATTATGTTTAGATTCATTAAATAGAATATAATAGCTTAAGAGATTTTGGCCCCTAGGTAATAATAGCTCTATTTTTATATAAGGATTTTTGAAAGATGATATTTTGGCTTTTGTTGAAACTTGAAATTAGTTACAGAGTTATAATATCAAAAAGGATTTTGGTTTCTTTTAGAGGATTTTTTGAAGATTATATTTTTGCATGGTGAAATATTTGAGTTTCCATAATTCTTTTTTTGCCTTAAGACTTTTGGTAAGGCACTAGCTCAATCACCAATAATCCTTCACAAACGCCAAATTACAAGCAAAGGTTAGAACCTCCAAATTGGGTTGGGTCTTTGAACTTTTGTTTTTGCTATGAAACACATTCCAACCCTCTAAGAGAAAAAATTTCTCATAATTAATCATTCTACACCATATATGTGTAGAATCCCCTAACCATCAAAGCCATACCTCAAATACAAAAGGTCTATTTTCTATTACCAAACACATTTATATTTAGGCCAAAAATAAAGGGTTGCCAAAAATTCAAAAACTCGTATGAAAACATTGTTGTACAATACATGAAATTGACACCCCCAAAAAAATAAAAATAAAAATGATCTAGTTGAAATGACCAAATATACCAATCACCAAACACAAATATGTGCAGTAATAAGATGTCTTTTTTAAAAAATTCCATACTTACCCATTTGTGAATAACATATTATTCATGATTGGTCAAATCATGAAAAACCTCCAAACACAATATCATCCATCTGTTTTGTATTAGGTCATTTGATTACTAACCTTTGTTCAGTTATGACCTACTTACTTTAAGAATAATCTTAATTTATCATTCTTTCCTTTTTGACATGCATCTAAATTTAACTATATTTTTTTATGGGATGATTATCAACCCACCTACCTCACAATTTTGAAAAAAAAGAAAAACAACAAAAAAACATTGGGACTTCAACTTGTGATGGGTGATTATAAGATATGGAAAGGCAATAATTGATGGTTCTCAAAGTTATGTTAACCATCCATAATCCCCAAAAATAAATAACTAATTCCCATAGATACCAAAATATATTTACCATTTCAATAATTATTAAAATATTTTTGATAAATATCATTTTTTTTCAAAAATAATTACCATTAATGTTGAAAGTTATAAAAAAATTAATTTGAAATGTTATAATCAAATTGTGTCATTGTTTATCATCATCATTTTTCATGCGAAGATAACAATGTCTTGGTGTACCATTTACTTTTTTAACATCCCTTAGTTATTACTTATTGGATACTAATTAATTGTGTAGTACATAGTAAATTGGAATTAAAATTTTCATCACAAGAATTCCCATGTACTTCTAGATCCACTATCAAAATTAAGGTTTCATGAATCCATTGGAACCAGAATGTCCAGGTTTTCATGAATTTTTACCATCACTACCACACATTACGCCTACCCTAATTTTTAAAATAAAAGCATCAACCCCCTTGGAATGCAAATAGTAAATTGTTCTAGTTACTCCTTTGGTTTTTGTTGATGCAAGTGAAGATTCAATTATGGCGGATGATGTTCTTATGCCTTCAAATCCTTTAATTGTGCCAATAGAAAAGCTTGAAAAAACGTTGTTTGACGTGAATGTTTCCCAACGGTTACATGAAGAAGAACCGTTTAGAACAGTGGTGCGCACTTGAATTGATTGTTTGGCATGGGATCGTCGATTATCTTCTAACCACATGCCTTAATAATCTATTTAAAATTTGTTCCTACTTGTGAAGTCGCGCCATAAAGGTTTTAAAAATGTCAGTGTGAAGATGATGATGTTTGTCTTCATTATCGAACTTGGGTTTCTAATGATAGCCATTCTCATTGGTTACGAGGCCCAATCACCCCCCTTTCCATGGAGCATCGAACTGAATATCTAGCTCACACAATTCATCGCATTTTGTGATTTTGTGTAAACCCCCTTAAGTCATTTACCAAGTTGTAATTCACTTGAGGTTATTCAAGGTGGAAATATTAGTATCTAAATTCGATCTTGAACTTATTTACAAGCTTGATAGAAGTGAAAATTGAATAAGGATGTATTAAGACTACATCTTGAAAATCTTACAAATACATCATTAATGCCTTAAGATTATTCTACAAAACTAATTTAGTATTATCATGGCGAAATGTTAATGTTCATTATGGGTTTGTATTCCCAATATATTAGTAAAACCACATCTAATTCTACATCCTTTTTCACTTCTTTGTAACATAAAAAGGATAATGCACTCTAGAAGATTTATTAAAATTTTAAATTAATTAAATGCTACATCAATTTAAATAAGAAATTTTTTTGCGCTTGGAAATATCCAAAGGTTAATTCAACTATTAATAATTATTACTTAAAATTTTATAGGGATTCAAATCATTATTATTAAAGAAAATTATGGATTTAAAACTTAACAATTTGTTTAATTATAATCCATGGTTCACAAATACGTGAAGACTTGTTTGACTTGCCAACAAAACCGTACATTCAATAAGAAACAAGCATGATTGTTACGACCATTACCAATTCTTCAAGGACAATGGAAAAATGTGTCTATGGATTTCATGTTGAGTTTGCCACCATCAAGGGGTTTTGATGCGATCATGGTGGTGGTTGATCGATTTAATAAGATGGCACACTTCATTCCCACCAAGGAAAGTGCCACAACCCAAGAGACGAGAAGGTTGTTCTTCACACATGTGTTCAAGCATCATGGCCTCCCCAAGGACATTGTGTCGAATCGAGACCCAAAATTCACAAACAAGTTTTAGTGAGCCTTATGGAAGCACATGGGGTTGAAGCTCAAAATGAACACCTCATTCTAACCCCAAACAGATGGACAAACCGAAAGAGTGAACTTGGTTATCCAACAATTTTTAAAGAATTATGTGGTGGTGGATCAACAACATTGGGTGGACCATTTGGAGTTGGTTGAGTTTTGCTACAATAATTCGGAAAATTTGGCAACAGGGGCCACCCCTTTTCAAATGGTGATGGGTAAGTCACCAATTGTACCTACAACTTGGGCCGCAGATGCACAACCCCCAAATGATGCAAGTGAAGAAGTGCTAATGGTCACGCAACTTTATGAAGAAAGGTGACACTTATGGGAAAGGGCCAAGGCCGATCTTCAAAAGGCACAAAAACAATACAAGAACTTTGCAAAGAAGTCCTAATGCGAAATGAATTTTGAACAAGGAAATGAAATGTGGTTAAACATAAAAAATTTCCGATTTCTAAAGTTTGAACCACAAGTTTCTAGGCCCATATGTAGGCCCATTCAAAGTGTTGGAAAAGAAATTTCCTGACACTTACAAATTGGAACTATTGAAAAACCTTAAGGTTCGTCCCATATTTCATGTCTCACTTTTGAAGTTGGTCACCCATGATGCCTCAAGGCCTAATCGAATGTATAACTCAAGGCCTCCACCCAATTTTATCGATAATGAACTTGAGTTTGAAATGGAGGCTGTGTTCAAGTCAAAGTAACTAAGGGAACGAGAATAAGAATACTTAGTCAAGTGGAAAGGATACCATTCGATAGAGGCATCTTGGGTAAATGAATCAAGCATGGAACATGCCCAAAAAGCCATGAAAGAATTCCACAATAGACCGGCAAGGAAGCAAAGGAAATGTAGAGCATGATGAAAATAACACTTTCATTTTAATGGGGGACGAAATTGCACAAATGTACCATGTCAAGTTGTAAGTGAAATAAAAATTAAAGACTTCTAAAAGATTGCATCATGAACATAATGAGTATCATTATAAAAAAATCGTCAAAATGGCATGGGACAAATGGAACTTCCTTGCGTAAACTCAAATCAAAATCGGACTCCCACTTGGGGCTAAAGAAAGTTTGGCCCAAAAAGAGGAGGCAAGCAAGGTGAGTTTGCAGGGACACACACATGCTTAAAGTGCATCTTAAAGGGTTGGTTAGTAGTGACAGCCAACACAGGGAAGTCATGACCTTGTTTGACGCACCCTTTGAAAGACTCAAGTGCAAATCCAAAAGTGAAAACAATGGAAGGAGAAGGAGTTGAGGTATGTTCCCTAGTTCGTAGCACTTTGGGAGTAGAAGGGCATGCTAGAACTCTAAAATGGGGACAAGGATGAGTGACAAGCAAATCAATTATTCATACAAACTTGCACAAATCAAACAACAAGTTGGTTAGTGTGTGGTTGGAACACTTTTGGTGCATGGACGAGCCACGAACATACACAAACTTACAAGACTCGCCATGGTTCAAACTTGAGGGAAGCCGCCACCTTCCCCCTTATAGTATTTTATGTGCCTGGCCACAGGGCCTGCACCCAAATGCCATTTTGTCCCAAGATTCCCAAATTGAGAGTCTCAAAATTTTCGAAATTAGAACTCTTGCAACTTTAGAAGCCCATAATTTTTTGTGCACACCTCTGATTGAGGTGAGGTTTAAAGCAAAGTTGTAGCCCTCGTCGAGAGTACTCAAATGGGACATGCGAACCCATTTTAGACATCTAAGTTCCAAGAACTTTCCAATGGTATAAAAAACTCTTCAATATAATGACTTTTGACCCTTACAATTATTTTATGAAAATTTGGGAGTCCATTGGGATTCCAACTCCCAAAGTGGGAACCCATTTGGGAGTGTGTGGGTTCATTCTCTCACACCTTCCTACATTCTTGGGAACATGAAATGTGACTCCCGGGCTTCACTTTCGGCCCACACCTTTGTAAGCCCTTACCTTGGTCGTAAGCCCAAGGCTAGGGTTACAACACACTGGTTTCTTCTTAATAGGTTTTTCAACCTATTCTTCTATAGGCATTTTGCCTTTTTGTTTCATCATGGTTCTTATTTTTTATCTTGGGCACTTAAGGATAATGTTAGAAACAAATACAAGTTGTTGAAGTTCTTTGTCTTCCATAGGTTTTGATGGAGGAATTGGTTCTGGTTGTTCCTCAACAATAAGTTGCTGCAACTCCTCCTCTTCCATAGGTCTTGATGCAAAACTTGACTGTAATTGTTCCTTAACAACATGTTGAGGCTTAATCTCCACTTCTTCCTTTGAATTTGAAATGATAATGACCTATGGTGCTAGTTTTGTTATAGAGGTAGTGGTTGTTTTTTAAAAGTTTAGCGCTACTTTTAATTCTTCTTCCAACTCCCTACTTCTATGTTCTTATTCAAAATCCTTAGTCTCTTCTACTATAAATGTGCATGAAACAAGCGGTTCTACATAAATCATTCCAATTAATCGAACATTTTTCGTTTTCTTTTTCTCAATTTGTTCCCTCCTAAAAGCTTTAACTATTTTTTCAACTTCCTTCTCTCTTGTTTCTCGTCTTATCCTCTCCAAAGCGCTCTCATTCATGGCCCCGATCAATATGAAGAAATAAGTGAAAATGAAAAGACAAAATGAAAAACATAGCAGTTTTTTACACTATTTCAAGTAAAAATGACTTTGTGGCTGTGAATGGACATAACTTTTAGGGTTAGAGACTCCTAAAAGGTAGACATCAATAAGTGTTTTTCTAAACATGTCGTTTTGATCATTACTCACAACTACATCATTGTCCTAAACAGGCACATTATGGTAATGGTGAAGAGGCACATATGTTCCTTGAACGCTGCTAGGTGTCAAATGATAACTAATCGGTTTAAACTTTACAGGTTGAAAATATGAAGGTTCAATAGGGTGATAACCAAGTAGCCTCTTCAACATGTTTAATAAAACCTTTAGCAAGCAATTTGTCAATATCATGTTTGATAATGGTTACATAGTTAAGATTTAACCAATACCATGTTTGATGAATAGGTGGTATCGATGTGTCCAATTCAATCTGATGTTGAGCTACATTAAGTGGTATCCCCTTCAAATATTTGTAAGTCCAGGAAAATATGTCCTTGAACTCCTTTAACAATTCAATTAATTGATAACTGATAATAGGTTTTAGATCCACATTAATTTTAACTTGTTGTAGGTTTTCTTCAAAACCCAAATTGGTCAATCGTTTTTTTTTAGTGACAGTCCATCTTGCAATGCAAAGGTTTTGAACTCTAATTCTAGTAGGCGTCTCTTCAATCCTCATTTCTCCTACTTCAAGTTGGAAAAAAACCTATAATAAATGTTGTTGGGAAATATCAGGGGGTATAGCTATCTTAACAGGTCGTACAGATACCGATTTGATAGGTACATTAAATGAAACAAGTAATTCAAACACTGGTTCAACATGTTTTATAACTTGTTCAACTATATTCAAACTTGATGATGTGATAAACTTAACATGTTAATTTGATCAAATTTGATGTAGTTGGGACAACTATGGTTCCTATTGAAAACAATCTTATCTCTATGGCAAACATCAAATCTTCTTTTTCATTAGATATTCCAAAATGGAAACCATAACAAATTAACATTTCTGGACGCTTGGTTGGTGCTCCATGTTTCTTAGTAGTAGGTATAGTTTTAACTATATCGGTTCCTTGTATAATGGTAATATTGTTGCCCCAATCATGAGAGACTTTAGCATCCCTTAACCAAAGACGACTTCACAACATAGAGTAGTTGGAGTCTAACACATTATTTTGAATTATAGTAAAAGTCACTACATAGGGAATTCCATGAACATGAATTTTAAGGTCCTTAATCAAACCTAAAGGTTTGGCAATGGTTTGATTAACCATACATAGATTATAAGGTTTTGGTTTTGACATACCTAATTATACCCTTAGTTTTTCCGTAATAATATTCATTCTAAAACCACCATCTAGTTGTTTGATTAAATTTCGATGGTGGTTCAAAAAAACTGAAGACATTCGTTTACAAATAGCAAAACTTCAACTATAATTGAGACAAAAACTTGTTTAAATCCTAGAGCATTTAATTAGTTTCTACATGCTTAATGACCTTCTAACCCACCCCTCTCCCCTTTTCGGAGAAAACCTTAAATCCCTTGTCTTGAAGTTTTTATTTCCACTTTTTATGTTTGAATATAAAGTTTGAATAGTATTGTAATTGTTTGTGGTAGATTGTCATCATGTCCACATTACATATTCAAAATTGAGTTTGTAAGTCTTGTATCTCACATTCATTCAAGTGTTGTTGGAACATGGGCAACATCCTTATGGCTTTTACCTTTTTACAAGCATGTCAAATGTCAAATTGGTTGAGAATTAGTTTGATTTTCAAATAATCAATTGGCCATAACTAACAACAAACCTTGCATTCATTTCAAATTCATGCTACATTTGAAAACTCCAAAACCAAATCCTCTCAACATCAATCTAATTCAACTTCATATAAGTTTAAACTTAATTTGCCTTGACTAGATCATGTCATTCGACTACATTCATTGTTCCAATTATTGTATGACCCTCAAGGTTATGCTAACATTTGTCTCTCATGTGTTAACAATACCCTTGACTCTTACTAGTGCAATCCTCAAAGTTGTATTCATTCTCTCAAATTCAATGGCCACAATCCTTGTATCACTCTCTCTAATGGACTCATTTTCCTCTCTTTTGCTAGGCATCATCTTTCCACTTTTCTCATGAGTTATAAAAGAACCTAACAATGTCAAAAGGAATATTGGTGGACACACAATATAACAATTGCTGTTGAATACCTCAGAAGGTTCACAATATCTTTTCAAAGTGGTGAATTTGCACAGAAAAACCGACCAATGTATCCTCTCACAATTAACAACTTCTTCACCAAGTCCAAGAGCTACAACTAACATAGAGTTTAGTTCTATCGTTCTATCATCCAATTCCATTGTCAAATCCTTACCATCCACTGAAACTCTTGCCCAAAAATCTTCAAAGAACCCTATAGCCAAGTGTAATATTATCTCAAGATCATAGTAAAGCTCTACCAACTCACGCTCAAATCCTTACCATTTAATGAAACTCTCACCCAAAAACCTTCAAAGAACCCTATAGCCAAGGGTAGTATTACATCAAGACCGGAGTCAAGCTCTGGTGAGAAAATACAAAAAAAAGAAGTTTGTCAGTCACCTTTAGCTAGAAAAAGTTGTGCCAAAGATTTGCAAAAAGCCACTACAAACCACAAACTTGTAGAGAATGTAAAATCTGGTTTGTCTCCCCTTCCCATTTATCAACTCTAACACTTGCAATCTGATCACTCCCTTGCCCATGTTTGATGTATTTAAAGGCTATTGATATAGTCACTAGGAAATTAAAGGTTCTGCCTTTGGCTTCTTCATGTATTCCTTTTCTTTTTCTCCTAATGATTTTGTTGGTATCCATCACATCTCAGTAAAATGCTGGTGGGTTGCACTGACCCGCTTGTTGTCTGGGCAAATTCATTGCAAACCTCAAAATCAAGATGTGACAAGTACTAGCCATTGGAGGCACCACAGGCTTCTAGCTTTCAAGTGAAACCGTGGACACCTTCACCCACACAAACCATGTATTTGACTCCACCATCTTCAACAGTTACTTGAGACAGAGTGCTATCCACAGACCTTCTCAGGCAAATAGGTCAACAGACAAGACCTCACAAAGCAACCCAACTCCAAACTCCAGCCCAAGGCCAAAACTAGGAATTTGGTTTGGTTTGAACCAAAGTTGATGAAAGGTTGAGCATCTCATCTTGCTTCCTCATGGGTTGTAAATGTCCCCTGGGCCTTGCTCGATAGAATTCACCCACCCTGATCAGTATAGAACCCGATGGCATGTCAGTATCCTGAGCATGCAAGTTGTGAGTTCCTGCAACTTCATCAGTGGTGACCAGCTTACGACACAGGGAAATAGAGCACTAAGTCCTGACACAAACTTGGACACAGAGGACCTTACCCTACAAGGTGAGGTTAAGATTAGGACCTTTTATCATTACCTCACCTGTTCAGGCCATGTCTGTAATCAGCAAATGGGTTTGTGGCACTTTCGGAAGGCTAGATCCTATGTAGCTATTATTCTACCATTGTAGAATAGATTTGAAATTAGGGACGTTTGTCACTCAAATCTTTTATGGTTGCATCAGAATGGTTATTTGGACTATTCAGATGAATAGTCAAGTACACAATTTGAATGCAAACTAGGAAATAGTTACCTGCCAGGCACCTGCCATACCTCAATTTTGAAAGATGGGCATGTACATGGTAACTACAAGCAATTTTCTTTGCTTTTCAACTCCATGGTGCAGGTTCAAGAACCCAGGTCACTACATTATCAACCAATCAAATTGGAGGTATCGTGTGCATGTCAGTCAAAAGTAGCCCTCTTTTTTTAATTCCAAGGAGTCTGCCCCAATCCACCTAACTATCAACTAGTATCACACTAACATTCTCAAGGCCTGGGTTCAAATTTTGACAACAATATGACTTGTAAAGAGTTGACAGCTTATGTCCAGTATAGAAGGTTCCAATTACTCTGAGTCATGCACTGAGGGAAAATGCTGTCAAATCACCACCAACTAGCAGGAATTACAGAATTCAAACTGCTGGGTGTAACTACCTGGAATGAACATTTTCCAGCAAAGTCTAAAGAAAAAATGACTAGAGTTCTAGCTGTTGGATCCTTTTCGAAACTTCCTGGAGCACATCTATTCTCATTTTGTGGCCAGAGAAGACGTATCATCTATTCTAACCTCTAGGAACAGTGGCATGTAGAAGCAAATCACCAAAATGAGAGCAAATAGCCTTTTCAGCACAGTGGTCTCTATGAAACAGACTACAGAACCAATAGGCATGAAATTGCAAAAAGGAAAAGGAGACAAAACTGACCACCAACTTTGGATGTACAGAAAATTTAGCATCCCCCAAAACTCATATGATCTTCACAATCGATGAATCTGCATTCAGCAGAGCACGATTGGGACATATATTTACAATAGCCCTAACACATCATGCTCTTTGTCCAATCAAAAACTATACTGGATACCTCACCAGTCATAGCTGCAGAACCTTCAGCGTCAGCTTCATGTCATTGAGAAGAAAACAGAACACAAGTGAACTAGTCTCCAAATTGTCCTGTCACAGGGTTGCGATCAATATTGCAGACGCTGTAAGCCCCTGCACTGCAAAATATTCAATTACTGAGTGAGCATTCACTGGAATCAGCAATGTAACCTCAGTAAACCAAGCATGAAACCCTACATCAGATAGCCACTTCTAACCAACAATTTCACATATCCACAGTACTAGATATCATATGAATATATGTGTATTATACCACAAGTCAACTTATAATATGAATTTGAACTTTTAAACAAAAGCTTAGATCATAGTATATCCGACAGACTCTACCTCTGCATTAGACTAACTTGGTCTCCAAGATCTTGGACCAGGGCCTCCAGGTCTGAAGCCATGCCGTTGCATTGTTGGTTGAGTTGCTGCACATATCACCACACCCAAGCATACTCAAACTTCTGTACCTCTGACACTTACATAGGAATTTTCTGTTGACTTGGAGAATCTTAGCTCTGTTCAGGAGCCTCAGTATAGAAGATAGCTACTTCACTGGACAGATGTTTCACTTAACAGAGATGATTACCTGGAGGAGTTGTAGAAAGGCCACCTGGCAAGGCTCCAACATGACCCTGGAACTGTGGGCGCATCATATCTGGGTTTCCATAAGGACTATATGGACCTAGAGCTGGGTGACCATGCAAAACAGGTTGGAGTCCTTGGGGCCCACATGGAAAGGGCAAACATTGGCTGGGTCCTCTGCTGGCACTCATCCTATACATTTGATCTGGTGGAAGATATATGTTGCTTGCAGGAGAATAAATAGATGGCACAGCTCCCCTTGTCAAAGGATTCTCTCCTGCTGATGCACCTGGTTTGCCCATAATCACATCCATAAGAACAACATTTATACAATTTGTTGCTTCAGCATGAAAAGACGAGGATAAAAACAATTCAGTGTGCATCTACTGCCAGCCTGCTGGCTAAAACACAAGACAGAAAATAACCTAACCTAAAGAAACACAAACCATCAGAATAGAAAACAAACCTTCAGGAGGTGCATATGGCGTGCTGGCAGTGGTCAGTGGGCCTCCTGTGTCAGGCACACTGTTTGGGGACTCTGCAGGCCTATCACTCCCAGAAGATTCACAGTGTTGTGGCAGCATCTGATCTTCAGATGGTTTGAATAAACAAGGGGACTTTTGTTCTGTTTCCCCCATTGGTGAGAGTACTGACTCTGGCCAAGCCCGTGAAGGGGGGAAAGGAAGAGATGGTTGTGATGGGAGGCGATGAGGGCCAGGTGCAAAGCTCGATGGTGGAATAGGAGAACCCTGATGCCCACCTGCATGAGTCTTAACAGCAGCAGAATATGAGGTTGGAGGTACCTGAGGGAGCAAGTTTGGATGGGGGCTCATGTAGGCTTGCAAGGAGCCATATGCAATCTCTGCCCCTGTACTGGCTTTCTTCAAGAGATTTGGCTGTCCTGAATTTACTTGACTGGGCTCACTCGCAAACCCTGTAACAAGCTGGTCAGACTGCTGAGAAATTGGAGTACTGTGTTGAGAGGCAGGTGGGTGGAATCCAGGAGGTGCTGATTGACCTGACTGTGCTGGAAAACCACTATCAGATTGACTCCCCTGATGAGAGAATGATGCATAACCTGTTGCCACAGATTGTGATTCAAAACTTCTGTCACAGGATGTCTCCATAGTCTGGTGCCTACCTTGTGAGGAAGTATGGTAGAGTTGTAGAGAGTATGGACTTGCCGGAGGTGGTGATGATGGAGGAGGGGGAGGTGGAGGAGATGGAGGAGGGGATGCAGGCAAAGGGGGAGGTGATGGTAGCATGGGTGGAAGGCCTGATGGAAGAGGAGGTTGGCTCACAGTCGTATCCAAAGAATTAACAAGTGAGTTCTCTGCCAGAGGCTGCTGCTCAATCTGGCTGACCAACTCACGCTCAGCAGTTGGTGAGACATCTTCCATCTCAAGCTCACCATCTACATCTTCAAGCACATGACGATGCCTTTCCACAACCTCCTCTGAAGTATTCTCCATGCTCACAAGTGGCCTATTTACAGGCTCCAACTCCAGCTTCTTTGCACCACCTTCACTACCCTCCTCCTCATCATCATACATTTGAGGTATAAGGGAGAAACCAGGTAAAGCCAAGGTTGCATTGCTGCAGTTGCAAATGAATCCATCAGTAACCTACAAAGAGCTACAAAGAACAGGTTCTGAGTGCTAAAATTAAGACCACTAAACCAAAATTCACTCTGGAACTTAATGAACAAGTTTGTACATTAGTCCTAAACCCAACCTCCTACAACTAAGACCAATAAGTAACCTTGACCCCAAGTTTTATGAAAATAGAACAATAAGTACAAAGAACAAGCGTTACCTGCCATACTCATCAACGAGCATCCCGTCCATATCCCTTACAGGATCATCAACTGCACGCTCAGATCGAGAGAGATGGCGCGGGCCATTCCCAGGTCCCACCTTGTCATCACCATGAGACTCTATTTCATTCACAAAATGTCGTAGAACTGATTCTGGCATTATCTTCCGCTCAAGCCACAAATTCAGTACCTGTACATGAGAATATTGCAAGCTCTAGGGTGAGAATTTTATTTCAAACATACTTGCATGTGACTTGTTCATTCTCTAGAAATAGTTTTCTGAATTTGAGCCTCATGCAGCTCATGAAACTACAAAGGTGCAGAGCCAAATGAGTAGTTCAACAGCTAGGTTACATTTAATGGCTGAACATTCCAGGCTTTGAAAATTAAAAATCACAACCATATAGACCAGAATCCTCAGTTTTTGGCGGACAGTTTTATTGTCAAGGTCATTTGATACAAGGTTGGAATCACCTTCAAACACTGCTTCCGATTCTCACGAGCCACACTTCCTGCTGGAGCTGCAGCACTAAGTATTCGGGGTAGAACTGCTTGCACCACTGGAAGATATGCTGAGACTGCAAGTATGATTAGGAACAACAATATTATATCAGCTTCATGAAAAGGCCATAGATGTCTCACCTCTTGCATAAAATATGATAGCAGTACTTAAGTGGTCAAAGATAGAATTAGGTTGTCAAGAAGGTAATCAAAGGCAACACAAAAATAAGATGTTGCATATCAGCTACCAATGAGATACAGCTTGAGGTCATATGAAAAGGTAAATCAAACCTTTAGTGGTATGGGCAACTTGTGTGACAGAATCTAGGAGGAACCAGAAGTCCACTCGTCGATGAAAGCTTGGCTCCATCTCCAGCTTTTGAACAATCACTTCAACAATCTGCAGGTTCAATCAAAGAATCAATATCTGTCAGCAAGTATTCTGAACAATTGACAAACTAAATATGGTAAGTCAAGAATGATGATAAATCTTTCACCTGATCAGCAATGCCATGCCTTGCAGAATCCATGGCCTGCCGAGTTGCTCGTCCTATACTGTCTTTTGTTCGTGAAAGAGTCTCCAACATTCCAACAAATGTATCCCGTGCTACTGTTGCCTCTGTATCAACACCACCATGGCCAGATCCAGTCCTCTCTTCAGCATTGGAATTCCATCCCAAGTGCCGGGAGCTCTCCCCTGTTCCAGATGTTTCTGAGCCAAAGAATTCTGGGAAAGGACCAGACCGTTTCAGTGCATCATGTTGAGTAGCTGCACTCCCTGGCACATGTTCCACTGGTGATGTGAGCCTTGAGCTTCCACTTCTCTGTAAAGGAGATGGGCTCAAAACCATGCTGTTTGTAAGCTTTTGCAGCTCTGCAGAGCCTGGTGCTGTAGATCCCCCAGTGGAAACATGACGAGCGCGTTGCTTAGCCTGGGCTACAGCAATCAGGACCTTCATTGAAGCAGATGCATCTCCCTCTCTTTTCAGAGCATTTCTCTTCTCATTTGCAAGTGCAACCCTGTTGTGAAGCACACAAAGGGATCACACTGTGTTAAATGCCTCACAAATTAGCCATGCAAACATAACACAAAATTAGGAATAAAATACTGCACATCCATGAGATGTGGAAGGTTGCTATTGCAGTCATCATCATAAATTCACAAGAGCATTCCAACAAGCCTTCTGTGGTTGATAATACTCAATATCAATTAGACAGTAGCTCAACATATCAATACAGACTAATTCATGACCAAATTCTGAGTGCTCACGCATTTTTGACAGTTGAGTCTTCAAAAGGAAGCTTTGAAAAAGTCGCAGAAACACCCTCCAACCCAGCTGAAGTTGTGGATCCATTCAACTTTCCACCATCTGATGAAACAAAAACCGCTCCTTTCTTCTCAGTGGTTGCTTCCAAGTTTGCTTTTGCAAGAACTGTCGGACTTGAAACATCTGTAACCAATGTAGAGGACTTTGGCTTCATAGTTTTCAACCTTCCTTCAGACTTGCTAGTCTGCCCCTTACTGGAATCGCAGCCTCCTCCCACTTTGCTTGGTGAGTATGCAACCCCTAGAACTTCTTTGCCAGGGTGATCTGCACTTCCTGGCCTATCTTGAATCCCTGCATTAAGAACATCGCTGTGTGGGCCTAGATCTGCAGATTCCAAAAGGTCCGATGTGAACACAGCACTCCTTGATGTGCTGCAGATATTCACAGACTGTTGACCAGAGGGAGATATCTTTGACATCTCCTTCCCAAGTGCATCTGTTGTGCCAGAGACAGGATTTCCAGCAGCTCCTACTCCAGAGGCAGCTATGTCCCTTGGTGGCTTCCCCTTCACATCCACAGGCTCACCTGTGTGTGCAGTAGCAGCTTCTGCTTGACAGTCATTCATAGCATCAAATACACGTTGGCGACGCTTAGAAGGAGGAAGCCCAGCCTCACCGTCTTGTGCAGCTTTTCGCATTCGGTATTTGTCTGCTTTGGGTGGTAAGCTGGTACCTCTCTCACTAATCATCAAGTCTCGAGACAAAACTCCTGTATCTTTCTGTGTGCTAGTCCCTTCCACACCAGGGTCAGCAAGAACTGTATGCTTCTGTTTCTCCTTGCTGGAAGTCAGTGCTCGCTGACTGTTTGGCTTAGATAGTTCATTTTCTTCACCAAACCCAGCTTTCTTGGGCAAAGCCAGATGCTCATCTGGATCTGACTGAGTTTTCAGGCTGTGACCAGGACTTGCACCTCCCACTGTTTTCTTCATCCCACGTCCAGCTGCTTGTTTCCCTGATGAGACTGTGTCCTTTACTTCGCCTGTCCCATCAGAAAGTCTCCGGCGTTTTAACAAATTCTCTCCTTTCATATCCATGTCAACTTTCTTGCCACCAAAATGCCCTTGAGAATGGGTTTTGACTCGCTTTTCAGATACTAGACCACCAGACTTACCATAGTCCTCAGATTCCTTCCGGGACTCTGCATTTTTCCCTTCCTGTCAGACCAACAGACTTCCATCATCACCCTCTCATCTTTGCAAGAAAAAAGAAGAAAAAAAATGCACCAAATATCAGAGCAGAAGGTGTGCCTACCTGGTTAATCTTGTTTGCCATTTTACTGTGATCTTTCTTTTGCACCTTCACCTCCTTGTCTGATTCCAGAAGTCCTTTGCTGACCACCTTGTTCACCTGGGTCTTGGATCCATCACCCTCTTGCTTCACATTAACACTCACATTATACTTCTTGGAATGGGCTTCCCTGTTGTTGTTGCTCTCACGAAAAGAAACTTGAGAATTCAACCCATCATCGTCACTCAGAGTAGTATCTCTCTTGCTGGTTTCATGCACACCATTCTCCAAATCTACCTCCTCTCCTCCAGGATGCCTAGACGGTGAACCCTGCGACTTGCTCTGTACAGCCAAGGATGCTTCCTGGCTACCTGTGCCTGCTCTAGCAGCATTTCCTTTCAAGGACCTTTCCATTTCCACTTCACTTTTTACAGTAGTTAAACTATCTCTCCGCCCAGTCCCATTAACAGCACCTGTAGTGCCATGTCCTTTGTTATTATCAGCCCTACTATCCGGCTTTTTCTTCTTGCTTCTCCCATGATCAAGTGCAGGTGCAGATTTACCTTTCATCTTGTTCCGCAATTCTGTTCTCCTCTCAACTTGGGTCTTCTCAGAGGTCTGATTGATTCTCTTCAAGGCATTTCCAAAAGCAGTTCTCCTCCTTCCACTGTCTGAGATATCAGAGTCTGTTGGCATGGTTTTCCCCTTTCCCAGGGCAATTTTGTTCCCTCTCAGTGACTCGTGCCCTTCAATATCCTTGTGCTTAGAGTCACCTCCTTCTTGAGGTTCACTTTCTGATCCCATCCTTCCACCATCATGATAATACTTTCTCCTGTCACTCCAATCTTTCTCTCCATCCTCCCGAACCTCATCCTCAGACACGCCTTCACTTAAAGGAACAACCTCATCCTGCTGGTTTAAAGTAACAAGTTGCGTCAAGCTGTTGCCTTGCTTGTTATCAGCTTCACTTTCTTTGTCCACTTGCTTGTCTTCTCCAATTTCAGACCCATTATCTTGTGCACCTTCAGTATCTTCAGTAACTCCATGCTCTGCTGCATCATGTGAAGATGCTGCACCAGTTTGCTTGTCTTGGAAGGCACATATTTCCTTCACAGCCAATATGAACTTACTTGCAGTGTTTTTCTTCTGTGTCTTGGCGGTACAACTTGCCCTCTGAGCAGCATCAAACGCAATAATCTCATTTGGTGCACAAAAGCCACTGTCAAAAATTCCAAAGAGATGTGAGAAGCTTTCCAATATGTAAAGGCCACAAAAACAGGGGGAAAAACATCTTCTCCTGGCTCACTGTCTGAAAAGTATCCTCCTTGAAAACATCATGCATGATGCCACCAGTCAGAAAGCAAAAATATCAACTGAAAAATGCAAAAGTAGGCCCTAACAGTGAAACTCAAGAACAATCTAGCTTGAAGAAGAGTCCATCACAACAAGCCAGGCAGACATCCATTGCAAGCAAAACAATGCTACAAGAAAGAATCACATATACTCACATTTGCTTTTCAGGGCCAAAGTAGGTGACAAAGTATTTCCCGGAAACAGGATGCCTGCCATATGACTCTGCTTTTCCAATCTGTTACCACACAAACCAACCATTAGCCAACTTCACAATGCTACATCTTTTCAGAGAGAATCTATACATGCAGGTCAAAGTCACCAGTTAACAATGGAGAAAATACAAATCACAATTGGCAAGCCCAAGGAATGGAATCACCACTTAGAACCCTAATCATGCTACAAGGAGTGTCAGTCACCAAGGAGTTGGCCCCCTGCAGATTGTTATCATGTTGACCTAAATCATGAATCTTAAACTCAACAAGCTACCTTCTTGTAGAACCTAAGAACTTAAGACCTAGACATACGAGGATATAACAAAAGAGGAAGCCCAAAATCAACACCAACATTACTATAACTCCAGAATAGAGAGGTTATCCCTTACAGATGGCAGAAGACATCAAGGAGGTTGCAAAGAAACTCCACAAGATGCCATGTGCAAGTGGCCTAAACATATAGCGAAGGTTATAGCGGCCCAGCTTATTTTTGGCAGTGGTCTGTCAAGCGTCAACCTCAGGAAAAATGCATGACAACCGAAAAGAAGGTACCCGTGTCCAGAGTGATGTCATGAGAAAGAGACGGAACGACATACCTGCGCAGGCCAAGCAGGCCATCCCTTCACCTTTGCCAAAACCAAGTCTCCTACATTCCATTCTCGACTGGAGGCATCGGCAGTCACTCCGGCTGTTGCCACGGTTCCCCCCCCCGCTTTTGCCGGCCTCCCTGCTCCTCCTCCTTTTTTCCTCCCCATAGATCACGTCTGCATCAGTGGCCACTTGGTTGATTCCCCTGCCTAACAGGCACCACAGCAGCAGCGCGGCAAAGCAAATGATCACCAAACCCTAGCAAACCCTATCTCTCCCTCCCTCCCTCCCTCCTCTCTGCTCTTTCTCGTTCTTCCGCCAACCAACCCTCCCTCACCAAAAACCCATCAACCACAGCTTTCTTGCGACAAAAAAGGCGGTGTACACAACACCGCGTAAACATGGGGCAACATTATCCTGCGGCGACACAATTTATTCTGAACCTAGAAACGGTTTTGAGTGAACTTCTGCACTTGCACCACCACCATCCTTGTTGCTGCTGCATGCTTGAAGAAAGCCCCCCGCCCGTC
>Ga0209611_10002431_pt1 | contig 32782 bp, 30 predicted proteins | sample S1TSphgellanicum_3_FD_187693 | JGI IMG/M metagenome (GOLD analysis project Ga0209611, IMG submission 187693) | Host-associated microbial communities from peat moss isolated from Minnesota, USA - S1T2_Fc - Sphagnum magellanicum MG (SPAdes) (version 2) | ecosystem: Host-associated > Plants > Peat... | reverse complement strand
GTCTACCCCCTTTTTGCCCCAAAGCAGCCCCCAAATCTGCCCTAATCCACCCCTCAAAAACCAACCTGAACACCTTCCAATTCATATCCAAAATCTACCCTATTTATGCTCTCAAACCTGCTACTCCAAAACCCCAAATAATTGACCTAATTTTGGCCCTTAAACACTTTGAAATTCGGCCCTAACTTTGCCAAATTAAAGAGAACAAGCAAACTCAAATGCAAAGTGGCATAAACAAGAAAAAAAACAAAAAAAAACTTGAAACCTAGCAAATTTTTAGGTTACATCACATCCAATTCCTAAAGTTTGGGCCAATAAAGTGACAACCTTATTTTGAGCATCACTCCAAAGAACTATGACAACCAAAACAACAAGTTGATGTAAGATGAACACCACCATCAAACTTGAAAAAAGAGGAGATTTGAAAGTTGCAAGAAATTTAAAAAAACAACAAAACTCATCTAAACCCTATTGTTGAGTTTTCATCCAACTCCAAGAATTGAAGTGACGCAATTACATCCTCATTTTCATCCATCGAGGTTTTTTCCATTTCCATGAAATTTTCCATCAATGGAGAACCACCAATATGGGTATGATCGAGCCAATTCTTGAACATGTTTATAAACATTTCAAGATTGTCCATGTCTAACTGAAAGTGTTGTAGGTTCATGCAATTATTTGCAATATTGAAAACTCTTTATGATTTAATTTGAAAGCCAACAATCCCCAAAATTTGTTGGGCTACAAACTTAACATAGGAATAATGTATTTCATGGATGTCCACCATGTAAAAGGATTTTTGCATTCCTCTTCAATGATGGAATGGCATGCACCATGACATGAAATGCCCCTAACATGACCCCACAAATGGTGTTGTCAACCCCAAAACCTCACACGAAACAATAAAAGTCAAAATAATGATCATGGTCGAGAAATTACCTCCCTTGTCTTTGACATAAACAATAACCCAAGCATTGAGCCCATGTTTTGTAAACATTTTGTTGAATTGCAAAACAATGGCACTCTTAGAAATCTCAATTATTTTAAAAATCTAATGGTTACATGACAAGGCTTTCATTTATCATTCAAGATATGCACAATGAGAACAAATGCATTCATTCCTACCTTGAACATCTGTAAATCAAAACTCACAATGCAGGTATTGCAATACTGAAGGGTTGAAAAAATGTATTTTTCTTCAAATTTTTTGGTCATCCTAGGCAAGATTTCATTTATCATGATTCACCTTGATGGAAAATGAAGACATAGATTTTGTCTCATAACTAGCCTCTTAAAAAATGAAGCCTCAACATAAAACAATGGCATTAGTTCTTTAATTATGAACAATGCCAACTCCTCTTCAAACTACTAAAATTGGTGAAGATCATAAGATACAACATTACCAAAAAAGGAAGAAATAGTTGTTAGGGTGAGGTTAAACATGTTTTTAAAAGGTTACTTTGCTCTTTTGGCTCCATGCTTATTTTGTTCTTGCCATTCATTTCACAATTACCAATGAAGGCATTAAAAGTGCTTTTGAAATGTAGAAATCCCATTTGTTGTCTTGTAGTTTAAGATACAATAGGGGCAATGAGATAACAAATAACATACTTCAATTGTTCAAGTTGGTTTATTTCATTATCACTTGAATTTAACTTGAAAAGATACATTTTAATAGTTGCAAAGAATGCCCAAGCTATGGAAAAATGACCTTTGGGTTTCTAATAATGTCATTGTTTCACCAAGAAAGCCCACACTTGTGTACCATCCATGTTTGTAAATTTTTCTAATGGTATAATGCTTGTACATGCATTAGAACCTAATGTAAAATTGCAACAATCAAATTCTAATGACAATTCAATGGGAAATATTGCTTCTTTCAAGAAAAATCTAGGAGTCTTTCATGACATTAAACTTGAAACCCCAAAAAAATAAAAAGAAGAATGGTTAACTATTAGTTGTGGTAAGTAGTAGTGAGAAAAACACATGTGTCACAATTGAAATTAGGGCTAGAAGATGTTAAAATCAAAATCACAATGGTAGTAGTTACTAAATGTAACAATGAGAAGATCATGATGATGAACTAGACCATAAGATCAAGAGAGCGATGGTGGTAACTACTAACTACAATAATGAAAAGACCACAATAATGAATAGGACCACAAGATCATCAAGATTAGGAGGGAAATGGTAATAGTTGTTAATTACACCAATGAAAAAACCATGACGAACAAGACCAAAAAATCATAATGATCATGAAGGCCATGGTGGCTAGCTATTAGTTGTAACAACAAGAATACCACAAAACCACAACGATTAACACCATAAGATGATAAGATCAAGAGGGTGATGGTGAGTAATTGTTATAACGATGAAAAGATGAAGAAGAAGAAACTAATGGCAAGTAATAGTTAATTGTAGCAATCAAAAAACCACAATGACAATAACCAAGTCCATAAGAAGATGAAGAGGAGGAAGGTAATAACATAGTTAGTAATAATGAACAATGAAAAGAACACAACCACAAATAAAAGCTTTGACTTTTGACCTTTGACAACACCTAACCACCCCTAACCCCTAACAAGAACCCTAACCCTAAATTGGAACTAAAATCAATTTTTTTTTTCAAAATATTAAACCAAATCCAGATCTTTGAACCATTAAAAAATTGGGTCTTAGTTTGGTTATTCATAAAACAAAAAGATGTAATTTAGGGGGGTGTTCCCAATCAACTCCTCTAGCTTCCTTTAACCTTGGTTCCAATTTTCACCCAATTCCACATCTTGGATCTAGGTCTGGTTAGGTTCCATGTAATTGAAACTAGAACCTGCAATGGGTTCCCAACTAACTTGGGTATTGCACAACACTAGTCATTACCAATGTTGTCTAATTTTTAATTTAAAGAAAACCTTGGGTACTAGTTCCAACTTTATTTTACAATTTGAAAGAACCTTGAGTTTTGGTTCAAGGATTTTAAAAAATTGTTAGAAACTTTGGTTCCATTCAAGACTCGATTCTTCACATTTCAAAACCTTTTATTTTTGGTTCTACCAAAAAATAAATTAGTCAAGTTTAGTTTTACCTACCTATAGCATAGTCCAAAATTAAATTTTTTTTAGTTACCTACTAACATAGTGCAACCATGAAAACGTGACCACCTATATTGACCACATGCCTGCCCCTTCCCCCCCCTCTCAAATTTGCATCTTGAAACATGTTCCAAAAATAACAACTAATGATTGATGCCACACACACCTAAACCCCACATTTATTATTCAAAAAATTATATTGTTCAAAATTTTCCTCATGTTTGAGCCAAGTTTGTTTTTTTTTCTGAAAATAGAATATTTTTAAAAAATGAAGAATTAGAATTTGTATAAACCAAGTTTTGGGGCCAATTCTAGTTCTAGCTAAAGGTTGATTCCTAGGGGTTATTGTAGTCGTAGTTTTGAAGTTGGCTTCAATTTTAGTTTTGGATTATTTTTTCCAAAATTCAAAACCAAAAATTCGAGTAATTAAAAATCAACTCAAAAATTAGAACCAAAATTAAAATTGGAAAACACTAATCATTAAATATCTATATTGTCTACATACTTGATTTGAAATAACATTTTTTGGGGGCTTTTCAAGGATAAAGTTGACAAACAATATTAAACATTGATGACTTTTTAAAGTCAAGTAAAACACTTGGAGGAATTTCTTACTAATGTATTTAAAGGACAACTTACTTATATGCTCACAAATGTGCTCGTAACACTAACAAGGAGCCGTTTATATTTATTATTAATATAATGTGTCATTTACTCCTATCATCTCATAATCTACTCATGTTTAGGCTCATCATAATGGTTGTCCTTTGTTTTATGATGGGAAAGGCACATAGGTCAAGGATGCTCCATTCACAAGATTAGGTTAATTGTCTTTTAAACAATAACATCAAAATTAAGATCTTTGTATTTTCTTTCAACTTTTTAACATTTCCAAATATTTTCATTTTAATTCATTCTTTGTGCTTTTGGTCCTTTATACTTTGCAAAATTGCCACATCGTTTTTTTCTTTTTCAATTGTTAGGTTATTAATTATTTCTATGTATTTTGAGTGATGGAAAAGAATCCTAAGGTGTTATGCTAGGGTGAAATCTTCATATTTTGATATGTTCCTATGTTCCCATGGAAAGATTTTTCTTTTCCTATTTCAAGGTTTTCATTCCATGTAAAATTTTACAACATGTAGTACTTGTATTATAAGAATGTTCAACAAATCTTGCATCAATAATAGTTGGATCTTGAGTTTCATAGATAGGATGTTCAACTTCATTATTAATAGGAATGACGAGATCAAGAGGAATATGAGGAGGAACACATCCATTAGGAGGCAAAGCATATTTAACCAATGCAAGATCAACATATGCAACAACAAACTCAACATGTCCAAGTGAAATCAATGGAAGAATGACACCCATAGAAAAGAATGCGTTTGTGTCATATGTTTGGCATAATATCAATTCTTCAATAATACAATTGTTAAACAAATCACTATAAGAGACTTTAAGAAAACTTGTGACAAAATTGCCTTTGAAAGATGCAAATAAAAAACATCATTATTTATTGCACACATCTACATGGTTGTAACACTTTCATGTTCATTTAACTTTAAGGCAAATCCAAATTCTCTTAAGAAGAATACTTTTGACAACAAATGAATCAAAAGTTGCTCAAGACAAAACATGAAGTATGCAAGGTCGAATGAGTGCAATTACAAGAGAATCCATCACCAAATAATAATCTAGCTTACAAGAAGTATGAATTAGGAAGTGCCAAGATTAGAAGCAATGGAAGTGACACAAAACAAGGACAACAAACAAAATGCACATGCACTTGGAGAAGACACTTTGAAATGATGGTGAAAATAAAAAAAGATGACTAAGACACGAAATAAGTAAGGAGGAAAAAAGGGAGGGAAAAAAAAGAAGCCATTTGCACGTACAATATGGAGGTTCACATATTTGTGGGTTGTCTTGAGGTTTAAAAACACTCTCAAATGGCCCTCCCTCAAGAGAACCCACTCATATGCGAACCTCCCCTACAACATATGATTCTATTTTATTTTCATATGCCAACGTACTCTTTTGTTCCCTTATAGTTTTTGTCGTTTCTATCCAAGTCCATCACTTGCTTTTCAACAATCACTTTTGAATCATTGTTCAAAATGTTAATGCAAAATCAACATTGAAATGAAATGACTATAACTTAGTATCCTTGGCCATAATTAGCTCTCCTCTCTTCATTTGAGAAGAAGCCATTGATATCTGATTTGAATACATGTGACTGAAAATATAAATTCAATTTTCCCACAGCTTCCGTTACAACTTACCCGCATGTTTGGAATGAAGGCCTCATGACAACTTGAAAAAGGCAATGGTAAAACAACAACTTGCTAGTTTTATGTGGTCATTTTTCTTTACTTGGGACATTCAGGTATTTTGGTACGTATCAAAGGTGGTATTTGTTTTTTCCTTTTGTTTGGGGGAGATTTGTGATGTAGCCAAACTGGTGATCATCCACAAGAAGATTTAGCCAAATCTGGCTATAGACCAGATATGAGAACAGAAAATTGCATATCAGCTAAGTATTATGCATGGGTGGGTGCTGGTTCAGTGTGGGCATCAGATCTAATTCTCTTCATTCCGAGTAGTCAGGCACATGTTTTTAGATGTAGTCACAATCATGTGCATGTTGATGAGTCCCAACTGCTGGTGAAATGAATCGTCACAACTGCATTGTTTTTCCATCGGACTTTTCAAGCATGGAGTCTTACAAGTTGCTGGTTGCTCTGTTTTTCCATATGACTTTTGAAGCATTGAATGAGTTGTTCTAGTCAACAATTTATGGAGTACTCTACTTTACTCAAGAGATCTTTCTTTTAAGCACAATTTATGGAGGAGTACCTTGGCAACCTTGACACTAATTATATTATTTTCAAAAACTTTGGAATTTTCAAAAAGAAATCTTTTTTTCAAAGAACAAAATGATCTGAAGGAAAAAATGAAATCTTCAAGATTTGTCAAAATGAAAATTTCAAAATTAATTAATTATTCAACAAACATGTGTTGAAGTTGCCAAGGTACTATGGTACCACTCTTCTTTACTCAAAGAGATTGTTCTTTTGAGCACCAAAGTCCTTCTAGATAACAATTTGTGGAGTGCAACTCGTCTCTCTACACAAGAGATCCTTCTTCCATGTACATTGAAAATAGATATTAGTGTTGTGAAGTGATTTGAATTTATAAAGAACCATGGGTCCCAATTATTTCAAAAACCTTAAGAGAATCAACAATGAACTGGTGGTTTTAGAGCTGGGTGTTTGAATTTTTTTTTCAAAAAATTGAGACCCGTGATTATATTGCACAACTGGGTCTTTGATGATTTTGAGACCCGCGGTCATCCTATGAATCTGGGTGATAACTGCAAGGGGTCTCCTGTCTCTTCCTGTTTCTAATAATCACCAAAAACTGGTAGGTAGTCTTTTTGTTTGGACTTTGGTCCTTTCTTTTTTCTTCTCTTGTTCCTTGCTAGGTGTTTTTCCTTTATTTATTTATTTATTTATAGATACCATGGCAAGGACTATAAGTGCAATGTGGACTTATTGTTTTCCACATAATTTCCCCCAGCTCATCAGATTGAAGGTTCCAAAGGTTTTTCTCCTTTTGTTGACCCAAAAAAAAACACACACACACACACAAAGAGGTTTCTACATATTTGCTGTCTTAAGTTTTTTCTTGAGAAGAATAATATTCAGGAGTTCACAAGAAAATTTCTCTTTTCCTTAGAAGAAAAATAAAAATACAACCCCATAGGAAAAATTAGAGATTCATAGACATTTGTCTTAATTTTTTCTTGGAGAAGAAGAACAAACAATAGAGATTCCACACCTTAATTTGAAAGATGGGCCTTTCTCCTTTTGAATAAGGTAAGGAACAATTTTGAGGCTCTTCTTGGGTTTGAGGGCTCAGCTGAGGGTGATGGACCAAGGCTGGGTGCAAAAACCTAACGGCCTCCTCGGCCCTCAGCTGGGCCCTCAAACACAAGAGGAGCTGAAACACTCTTCCTTACCCCTCACTCAGGAGAATGCACTCATATGCCCTACAACATAAACGGACATAATGGGCTGAAGCAAAGGTGTAGCCCTGCTTAGCCCTCCTTTTCGGGAACACCCTCACCCTTGGGTGTCAAGTGTTAAGCTGTGGTTGTGCAAACAAAGTTTTTCTTGGGTCACATTCAAACTTATTTTCATTCATTTTGATTCAGTCTGCATTTGTGGATCAAAATTCACATCACCACCACCTCACACTAGTGGTTAGTGGTTTTTTTTCATGGCAACCTCAAAAAAGTAAAAATAAAAATTGAGTCACAAATTCCCTGTTTTTTGTAGAAAAAAATTGCCAACTGTTTCAGAAAAAAAAAACTATTTGGACTCCGTATTGCTGCTGCGCACTACTAGTGACAATCATTTATTTTTTCCTTATGTTTTCATATGGTTTTCAATATTTCATCATGATTTTATGTTAATGTCAAATTTAATTTGAATTAGTCTAAATATCATGGACATGAAAAGGCACATGCTAATTTGTCTTTTCATATCAATGGTGATAAATAAGGAAAAAGAGAGGTAATTATTAAGAAGGGAATGAGGTAGTCATAAGGAAAATTAGTAGGAAAGGAGGTAGTTATTAAAAAATAAATGAGATAGTTGGTTCTGGAACTGTCTTTGGAAATGTCCAGGAATGACCATACAATAATTTCATTTTTAAAAAATCTCTTTAGAATCGTCCAAGGAGAGTACAATTTTTGAAAAAAAAGAATCACCCATATACCAGTTCCTCGAAATTTCTTGTCACTTAAAAAAAGAATTCAGGAAAATTCCAACACATTTCAACAGAGTTATGGGGCAGGCTTTTGCCAGTTTGATGCAGTTAAAACAGTTTCCTACAAACTTTCCAGCAACGAACGGACCCTCAATGTTCTTGTTTGGGATGACATCAGGTGACAGGCAGGTGCTCAAGACAGCTAGGCTCAGCAGTGACGCACTTATGCAGTGTAGAATTGAGCAAGATTTTATCACGGACTGGTGGTGTCATCAGGATATCTTTTCTTTTGTTGAGAACAAGAATCCAATTCTTGGACAATATATTTTCTACTTCAAGAGTAAAAGGGGTTGTTTTCAATGTTGGCAAACTTGGCACGTTCTTTTCCTTTCAAGTGTCAAACCGGGGGCGGGGGCAGGGGCGGGGGGAGATTGAGTTTCAGGTTCTTATGACCCAGATCTGACTCAACACCCTTTTGGTTAGTCATTTGTTTTTCATTATATAGAGTGTTCCGTAAAGTCAGGAAACACAGCACCAAAATCGGGTGAGGTTTTGTAAAAACAACCAAAAAAGTACATTACCCTTGAACTGGGGGCGAAGTGGCATCATTCTTTTGTGGTAAGCTGAGTTTCATGCTGTTTTGACCCCCTCTTTCATTTTTCCTGAGTGGCTCCACTGTTGTTACATAGATTTTCACTGCTTCTACTTGTACAACTATTATAATTATCACCAAAAAATGAGGGGAATATTTTTTGTAGTGTGCACATCCCCATTGTTGGACATTCATAGATTGAAGTATGATTTTGATACTTTTATTGCAACATGACAATTTTGATTCAATTATTTTTTCTTTTCAAGATCCTAACAGACATATATGTTCTATGACTTTAATTCTATGGAGCACAAAGGATTAGGCACTCATCTTGATTTCTTCTCGAAGAGTTAACATGTTGTTTTATGTGACTGGCAGCTCATACTCAACAATAGAATCCTCACAAAATATTAACTCTACTACTTTAACATGGTTCAATCTCAAAGATTGAACAGAAATTCAAGGACAGAATCAATCCAAACATCATTACTTCCCAGCATCCCTTCAATCTTAAAAACTTTCAAAGCTTCCATAAGACAACAAGTATTCTTCTCAGAACAAAACACATTCCATACCCAGTTCAAAATCCCTAGAAACATCATGTATGAACTATCACACAACCACTCTAGAAATCCTAGACATATTCATCCTTTCCCTTGTGTTGGTCCTTACAAAAACACATGCAACAACTCTAGACCTTTTCTTGACATTCTTAGCATAGTGAAAGTTTTTTTGTTAGGATTCTTCTCATTTAGTTCTCTTGATCAAGTTCTACTTCTATCTATTTACAACACCCTAAAATCAAAATCAAACCACACTTTTTTAGTCCTCCTTAAAATTTTAACAACTTAGCTTTTCTTTCATCACCCCCCATAACCTCCACAAAATGATCCTCCAATCCTTCTTCAGCCTGCCTCAAATATCTTCCTCATCACTTCATCTCCTTGCTTCTCAAAATCCCCTTTGCCAATCACATTATAGAAATTTGATCCACAAAGTTTTTAAAAAGTTCTCATTGGGCTGCTCATATTTTCTTCCATCTTAGAAACTATCTCACTTACTTCCTTCATCATAAATTGCCAAGCCACCAAAAACACACAGAGACATAGTAAATTATTTTATTTTCTTTTCTTTTTTTAGCATCGTTAAAACATTGTGTTGCCATCAGTCTAGCCGCATTCTAAATAGCCTTCATCCAAAATAAATGACATTGTTTTTAGGTTACATAATTACCTTGAACCTTGCACATTAAATGCTGAGTTTCAACATTTCATACCCATATTTAATCAAAGTTTCTTTACTTTGCAGACCTCACTCGAAAAAGGGATAGGGGGCGAAAAGAGGCCCAAAGACAGGGTGATTTTAATGAAAACTGTAATATCACCAGACTTCTACATTTTTAAAAAAAGGTGTTGTTCTTTTAAAAGGGATTTAAAAGGAAAAAAATGACATGGCATAGCCAAAAATCATATGTCCATGACCATTATGTAATGGAATCACTATATCTATATTAGCATCCATTAGCTTTCTTAAGACTTGGTGGTCTAGATTAAATCTAGCCTTGCACTTTTCAAGAGGTGTCTCTACCTTGGCCCTCTATGTTGTCAAAATATATTCTTTTAGGTTTAGGCACTAGTTACTTATTGTAGACTTCAAGTTTAAGGTTAGAGTTTAATATTAGGTTGTTTTACACTTTTACCTTTAGTCAAAGGCCAATAGTTAAAAGTAAAATTTTAAAAGTTATTTATTTATCATAAGTTGTTACCAAGTTACATTACCATTGTGTACATTGTACATATTACATAGACTTTGGAGATTCTCCATTATCTTAAACCTTGATTCTTACAAGCTCTTATTTTTCCCATGTTCAAAACTTCAAGCTTCAAAGCAGTCTTGTGGAATTTTCATGGCCTTTTGAACAATGAACTTCAATTTCCAAATTTGAACAAGAGGTTCAAGAATCAAACATCAATCAACATTCAAAATGGAGGTTCAACATCTTTGTTGAATATTCATGAAACAAATGGTTGTTACAAATTTCTATTGTGTATCAATGAGCTTGCAACTTGCAAGTTCCAATGGTCATTGTTCAATGCTCATTATTGTCAAGAGTTTTAAAAGATCAGAGTCATGGATGTTGTCCAACAAGTGACAACACACCAAGTCCCCAGTTGTGAGTCTATAACTTGCATTAAGCAAGGTAAGTTCACATAGACCTTGAACCTTTTAAAGTTTTGTTGCTTATAAGCAACAAGTTGCAAGATATAGCTTTTGAGGTTTGTTCATTATTAAATTGGGTCAAGTTTGTTGTTAGGAATCAAGAATTGAGATTATGTGCATTTTGTTTTGGTTGTTTTGGGGTGTCCTAGTGTTGTGATTTATTTGCATCAAAAGTTGCATCATTCAACTTTTCATGCTTCTTTGATTTCTAGGGTGTGGGGGTTTTGCTAGGTGTGAAAGTTTTTTTGGGTTTTGCTAGGTGCACATTATGGGCATAGGCCTTAGGGCATTTCATCAATGCATTCACAAAAGTCCAAGCCTCAAGGGTGCTTCCAAGTTTCAAATCTTGATTTCATTGTGTTTGTTGTTAATGGCACTATTGAAGTTGCCATCAAACTTTAAAGTTAATTTTTTTCCTCCATTCATGATACCAACATCAATGAGGAAATTTCTATTAATGCAACCTTGGTGGCATCTTCTAGTTGTTCTCCTCCCCATTTGCTTGAATTTATTACACTTGAAGTTCCAATTGGCTTGTCATATGATTTGACACAAGAATTTACACCCAAAAAATTACAAAACAATTATGATGTATGTGAAAATGGCAAACACTTAAGTGGCTAAGTTTGTTTGGGCAAATTCAAAAATTGTTGATGGAATGCTTGTATGTGTTAATCAAATGCATTTTTTATTCCACCATTATAGGCATTTGTTTTTAAGTTAAATAATTTGGAAAAGCATATGGGGAAGTGCTAACTAAAGCACAACATGGCTAGCAAAGGCTTGAAGAATAACCAAATTTACTACAAGACAAACAATAAGCATTGTCGCAACCTTGCCTTAATCAATGTTTGATGCCCTAAATTTGTTTTGTAACAAATCGGTGATGTTGAACTTGGGGAAAATTGGCTTAAAGTTGTGAAAATTTTGACCTTTTTCATATTTTGCAAATGGTTGACTCATATTGGAGTGTGAATTTTTGAGGCCCTTCTTTCATTTTTTGAAGGTGAAAACCATGCACAAAAAACATGGGGTTGATGTATTTAAGTGGGTGATGGTGAACATACTTAGTTGTAAGTTTTGAAAGTATTAAAAATAGTTTTGATGGGAGCTCAATTCTTTTTAATTACATGTGATGAAATTGCTTCTATTGATGAGCAATAGTAGATGTGTATACATGTTTATGTGGTGGACAATTGGATGCAAATTTTGTTATCGTTGCCCATGACTCAAGTTGTGGGTGGGTTTAGTGTTAACAAGTTGATGAAATGCATTATGGACTTTCTATTGAATGAAGGTGGTATGGGTGAAAATGAAAATGGAACAAAGCTTGTTGCTTTTGGTGCCAATGGTGTAAGTCTACTCCATGGCAATTAAATGATGTCATGGCCAAGATTTGTGAGTCTTGGGCTCCTTTTTACTCAAGTGTGCATTGTGTTTTTCATCAAATTAATCTTGTTGTGCAAATCTTATTTGTTTTTTCTTTTAGTGCATTGAGCGGAACCCTAAGCGACATTTGGAATTAGTTAATGTCATGGAAACTAAAAGTTTTAAGCTATTGAAAAATGTCAAGATTAGTTGGATTTCCATGTTTTGCTTTGCAAAAAGGGTGATGGCAAAGTACATGCTTGTTTTGATAAAAATGGGCCTAGACATGGCCACAAAATTTCAAGTTGTAACCCGACTTTGAGTTCTTGGTTGATTTGGATGTTCTACTATCCATGTTTTATTCCATTGATTTTTGGAAGAATTACATGCCTTGATCAAGTATTTTCGAAGTAATGAAATATTTGTTAATCATAGTTGTATGCACTTTTTTTCAATCTTGCCACAAAACTTCAAATGGACACATTCAAATACTACAATTCTTTTTTGGATTGTACTTAAGAATCCATGACCTTACAATGGCAATAAATGCTAGAATCATCCTTGGAGCATCTTATTCTTAATTTGAATGTTACTCACATTTTCTATTGGTGTAATAACAAAGTAACAAGGGAAGAAAATTGTCAAAGGGAGGTTAAAGACCACTATGCAAATGGTGTAGAAACAACCATTTCAAGTTATTTTTTCAAAAAAAATTCTCTCATTTGCTTTTTTTGGGTCTATGGTTGTATGATTTTTTTTCATCTTTGTAATTTTGCACATTATAGGTTGCAACTTGCACCTACAACTTGTTGTTCATGTATGTGGCATGGATTGAATGTTGTAGGAATTGTTGTATTACTAGACATTAGGTTTTCGTTTCATAATATTTTTGATGCATTTGGCATCATTTACCCACAATATTGGCTTTAGGAAGAAGCTAAGGTATCTTTTCCAAAACACCTTGAAATTTTGAAGCAATATTATTTAGGTTTCCATATGGAACTTGTAAAGGAACTAAATGGTTTGCAACTTTCAATCTTTAAAATCCTTTTTAGAACAACCTTTGATAAAGTGATAATGAAGAGTCAATCCAAGACTACCTTGAAACTTCCCCTTGAATTAAACCCCTTCACTTGGCTATGACATACCATTTCAAGTTCTAGAGTGTTGTGTCACAACCTACTTCAATATCTCAAACTTGATGAAAGAAACAATGTCCTTGTTTTGGGTAATGTGGAGTATGAACATTGTTTTCCAAGCTTGAAATTCTTGAAATATAGCCTTTGTAATAGGCTAAGTTTATATTGTTTCCCCATGGTTGTGAAGATGTATTGATAATAGTTCTTCACACTAGGCATATTCACAATCGGTGCCCTTTTTGGACATATGACTCAAGGACTTTGTTTTTGTTATCTTCCAAATATAAAATCTAAATGAAATAAATTTAAGTGAGAGATACTGGATAATTCAAATTTTGATAATTTTCATGATGGTGGTGATTTTTCACATGTGCATGTAATTATGCATAAATATTTTGATAAAAAACTAGAATTGCAAAAAAATGAGTACATAAGCTTTTATATACAACTTAACATGCTTTCTTGCATGAAAATTTCTACATTTTGTTGACACTTTGGGTCACAAATTCTAAATGTAGTGAATCCAAAAAATCAACCAATGGGAAAAAAAGGAATCAATTTTCTTATTGCCCTTTCAGAATGAATTTTGTAGCTTTCAAAAAATTTATATTATATATTATTTAATCAAATGCATTATATGAACATTGCTAAACATAGATGTACACAATATTTATCCATGGAAGAAAATTAAAATCAATTGCATTGTTTAATACATTCCTTTTGATTCCTTTAAGATGAAAATTATAGTTAAGACAAGGACTCAACTTATTTAAAAAGATTCAAAAGGACATCCATATTATATCCAATTTATTATTAGATTTTTTTTATAGATTACCATGACATAATTTTAATTATAGTCGTATACCAATTTACTATAATCATGAAATAGTAAATGTAATAAAATTCCAAAATAGTCCTTTGCAATCCTTTTTTTGTTGGACCATCATTTTAGGTACTTTGATTGTGAATATGCCCCACTAGGTTAGTTCTTTTACAAAGCTATTTAAACTTTCGTTCCTTGATTCTTTAAATTTCTATGATGTTAAATTTGTTCTCTGATTCTCTTGGAAATTTAATCCTTTAAGATTTGGTCGTCATGTTGACCAACTCCTTGGACCATTGCCATATGTATTATGAATGATGATCATGGCATTAGGATTCAAATTTGTGTTTTAGGGCCCATTGTTAAATCATGATTAATTTGATAATCAACATGCATGGTGTCAAGTAAAGCTTTGATGAACTGTTAAGTCAAGTGCAAAGTTTTATCTGCGGTGCAAGTGGAGCTTGGCAATGGCAAGTAGTAATGGCAAAAATACAAGCTTCCAAGTTTGAAATGAAAATTGAAACATAGTGTTGTGATAGCACTAATCCTATGCCGATTTATCCTAAGGTTTTGGCTTTGGACCCTATGGAACTTTCCATTTGGGTTTTTTTAACCTTGTTTGTATGTGCATCCTTTGGCTTTGAACTAGGAGGTGTAGTTATTCTTTCGGCTTCCCTTAGATTGTTTGCCCCGTGACTTATCCAACATGGTCACTTGGCATCTAATCATATTATTCCCGCAATGGTATTTTCTCTTTTTCCCTTGTGGTGGTGCAACTAATCATAAGGATATTTAAATGCATAGGTATGATGATTTTTAGCAAGTGATTGAGATGAGATTTAAATGAAACATGTTTTTTGGGCACAAATTTCTTTCCAATTCAAGCCCCCTTGGTTAAGACCTCATCTTTAGATGCCTTTCAAGTTTTAGTCCTGCCTTTGCCGTGTCGACTTGAATGGAGTCAATTTTGTTGTTTTTTGGACAATATCAAGGTTTTGGGCATCCCATTTAGATCTTCTTTTATTTTTTCCTTTTTGCATGACACTTTAAATGAGGATATTCCATATAGAACGCTTCTAAAGAAGGATGCCCAAGTAATAAATATGGGATTTTTCTTTTGGTGTTTTGCCTATAAAGCTTTCAATCTATTCCATCCCGCCCCCCACCCCCCTTCCCTTTTATGATCTTTTCAACATTAATTCACCTCTTTCAACTTAACCTTCATGCATGTTTTTGGGAGACTCCTAAACCCAAATTCTTTGGATTGCCATAGGCCTATTTGGTGCATGGACAAGCTTTTCTCCCCATTTTTCATGGGAGGATTAATTTCATTTCAATAAAGTTCAATGCATCGATGACCTATTTGAAGAGTTGGGCGCTATTTGCACCTATCATTGTTCTTAGATTCCTATTGGAACAACACCCTCTTTATTAAAAGCTATAAGCATTAAGTGTTGGTAATCTTGCTTTGATCCTCTTTTAGGCCTTTTCAAGGTTGGCATGGAATATCTTTCCCCTAGATGTGGTGGATTGTGTTCCCCCTTTTGTGCCATTTGTAAGAAAGGGAGTAAATTGATTTTATGAAAACATTTTAAATAGATTGCAAGATCATTTTTTAGTATCATCTCTAACATGTCTTTTGATTTGCATTGCACATGTTTGAAATTTTACATGGGTTTAGGGGTATAAATGCATGGGATTTTGTTTACCCAGTCATTCCATCTTTTACTTGGCTTTAAATGTTTTTTTCTTTGCATTGTGCACCAAGTTGGGCCTCCCCCATCTTTTAGCTATAGGGTTGATTCATTGCATTTGTGGCCAACCTCTAGATTTAATATTGGGGGACCCATCTTTTTCATTGTTCCCATGGTGGGGAAGACATTACATTCCATGATGTTATTCAACTTTCGTTTTCATCACAAATGATGTGGGGTTTTATGTTTCATGTGAGCAAATTCATGTCCTTCTATCACCCTCCCTTCAACCTATTCGACAATGGGTTGACATTGTGTGATCAAATAATGACATCCACATTTTGATCGATGTTGTCATTGTTGATCCTACCCAAGTAGAATGGGTTTTATGTGTTGTTTCATCTGGTGGGGTGATTAAAAAAATGATAACTCAAATAAAAAGGACATTATTGTGGTCAACATTCAATGGATGTGTTTTTTTCTTGCTATAAAGGTTTGTGGTTGTTTGCACCAATAAGTGGACAATTTTTTTCATCAATGTGCTAATTAGCAAAAGGTACTAGTGACCTTCCTTTGGTTGTATTGTGTGTTTTATATAAGTAAAGGGTGTCAATAGCTTTGTAAAAAGCTTAGGCCGCCTCTATTTTAAGACGTGTCATTGTCGCAAGTGAGGGTGTTTCTAGGCTTACTAGTTGTTAAGTTTCTCGTCCCTTTCTTTTTTTAATATGCTACTTGTGATTGGTGGGGGCTTTTGAAACATGATTTGTTCTTATGCCTTATGATGATCCACTTTGGATTTTGTATTTTTGGACTTGGGTCCCCTCTTTGTTCCTTTTTATTCCCCTTTTGCTGGGTGTTTTGTTTGATGGAGTCAAACAAGATTTCATCAACTAGTCTTTTGCTAGGATCAAAACAATACCAAAACTTTGAAAATAAGCCTTTAAAAGCAACGTTTAGGCTTATGCAATAAGCATGTTAAGTTTTGTTTTAAAGTAAGGAAGTAGGCTGAACTTTATGGGTAAGTGATCATTTTTAATGTGCTATGAAGATGCATGCCTTCCCAGTCTTCACTTTCAACTTGTTGCAACCCTCCATACCTGGCTAGCCTATAAAATTTTCAACCTTGTGAGGTGTCAGCATGCATGCGGCTGTTTTTGAACTGGGCCCCAGGTACTTGAATTTGTAAAAAAAAATGTCATCAAAAATCAAATTTGCACGTGTGTAAGAGTTTTGAACATGGAAGCTCAAACCCACACCTGGAAAACTTATCAAACTTTTTAAAATATCAAAACCAAGACCGAAGGTTCTTTGTTTATTTATTCATTTATAAGACCGAAGGTTCTTTGCTTGTTGTTTCCAAGAGAAAAAGAAGGAAGAGCTGGACAACACTGGTGGCTGTTTCCCCTCCACACTTTGGGGTTATTTCTCCCTCCCTCTCTCTCTCTCTCTCTCTCAAGGACCCATCCATTATCTGTTGGGTCAATTTTTCCTCTTTTTGATGATCAATGAAACAAAAAGACTGTTCATGAAATTGTGCACTTTCTGCAGACTTGTACATTTGTTTTCTATTATAAATTGCTGATTCAGCGCTCTGGGCAGGACCTTTTTTCAGTTGTAAAATGCTGACTGACTTACTGACTGACTGATGACCTCCTTGTGGGACCAACCCAATTTCCCAAACACTCTTTTCAAGGGGAGATGGTGTGGCAGGAGCCTTACTTTGACTCAAACTTTGCTTGTACTGTAGCAGTGAAAACAAAAGTTTGATGCATAATCAAGCTTGATGATCAAAGGGAAGAAGAAACAAAAACAAGAGTTACCTTAAAAAATTCCACAGAAAAGCTCTCAAGAACAGATCAAAAAGCTTCTTGACTAATTATCCAAGGTTTTTGAGCTTCAATGGCAGTGCTAATCATTTCCTTGAGCTCAGGGTCAGAAGAACACTTGCAAACAACTCGAGTCGAATCACAGTTACTTCTGCTTTGAGCTTTCTTTTTTTTGCCCCCACGTTTTCTTTCTTGGGTCTCTCTCTTTCCTAACTTTCCTGCTTTCTTGATCTGCAGATTTGAGATTGGTTCAACCCTGTTGTGTCTCATCTTTGACTGCTGAAGATGTTGTACTAGTTGTTACTTTGGGATTAGGTTTGGAATTTTTTTCTTTTGGGGTTTTGCAGGGGAGGTTTTCAGTACTGAATATTGCTCAAACATTTTTGGTGATCTTTGAGGTGGTTCTATGATGACTACTAGAGTGGTGAGATCAGAAAGCAACAGCAGTAGCGACAGTAGTACCAGCTGCAGCAACACTAGAGTAGAAGTTTCTTTCACCAGCAGCATCAGCCGCTTCATAGAATGTTTTCAATGTTCCCAGTTTCGATTCCAAAAGCAACTGAGCTACTGGAGGGATTATGGACAAACATGCAGAGACACAACCAGTTGATCAAAGTTTGCAAGCGCATTGAAAAGCAGCAAGCTGCTGTTGTAGCTGGATTTTTGAGCTTGAGGAGGAAGAGGAGGAGGAAGAGCAGATCAGGACAGGAAGAAAATCCTAGATAGAGAGATTCCTGGTCGATCGATGTTGCAGGGGAATTTTTTCCACTGGTGGTCATGGAGACTCATTCCCTTAGGAGTTTATTTTTGTAGCTGGATGTTGTTGGTGAATCTAGTAGCATGCGCAGCAGATCGATCCGGAGGAGCAGGAGCAGGAACTGCTTCGACCTCGAGGTTGCTGCAAGTAGCTCCTGCTGCTGCGTTGCAGAGAAACACAAATGTTACAGAATACTCGACGGCGTTGACGACGTCTTTCGCAGCTATAAGTCCTTCTCCAGAAACCGGGATAATCGATGGTGGGCAGACTTGCCCTTTGAACTTCACGGCACTGGACAAGTTTCCATACGTTGCTCAGCAGGCAGCAGATGAAGCTCTCGACAACACGACGAGATGCTTGGCGTTGCACGACGGGTTGGCAGTGGTGCTGTCCGAGTACCTGAAAAATACGAACTTCTTCCTGGTGCCGGCAGAGACGGCACCTGCGTGTTTGCAAGCTTATGACGCGCAGCTCGCAAAGCAAGGCTTCATGACGAGTGCCACCACCTTAAGCAGCATGTGTGGCATCTCTGCTTCGGACATAGCTCTAGGCACTGACCATTGCGAGCACATACAGACTCTCGACGATTTCAAGAGATTGATTACGACCAACGTCTCGGCGGCAATCAATAACTCTTGTAGCGGAGTTCTCGGCTCCGGCAACTCGCGCTCCACTCTCTGCCCCGCTTGTATCTCCCAGATGCTCATGACGTCCACGGCTCTTGGGCAGCAAGCAAATGGGAGTAATATTAGCAGTACTAGTGCCGGGTGCTACAACTATACGCTTGTCTACGTCGGAGCTTTTGTGCAGCCAGGAGGACCTCTAGATCCGACCGCAGTTGTCTGTCTCTGGAACATCCTTCCTGACCAAGTGCAAGGGATGCGAAGCTCGAAGGTAGTGCATGTGATCATCGGAGCAACAGCTGTGGTTGTCGTGAGCATGAGTGCAGCCGTAATCCTCTTCTTGCGCTACAGACAAAGAGAGATCGCGAAGCAGATGGCGTATGTGAAGCAGACGACGCAGATGGTGGAGTGTTCTTCTGTGAGCGCCGACTTCGCTATGGTGTGGTACAGTCTAGACGAGATGAAAGCCGCCACCCACAACTTCGCGACCGATACAATCGCGGGATCAGGCGCTTTCGCTAACGTCTATCGAGGAGTGCTGGAAGACGGCACGGAAATCGCTGTCAAAAGGTTCAAGAACTGCTCACCCAACGGCGATGCCGACTTCATACGCGAGGTCGAAGCTCTTAGCAACGCGCGACACAAGAATCTGGTCACTCTTCGCGGCTGCTGCATCGCCTCGAGCAGCAGCAGTACTGGCCAATATGTCATGGGTGTACCGGAAAACCTCCATCAACGGATCATCGTCTGCGACTTCATGCGAAACGGGAGCTTGCACGATTTTCTTTTCAGATCGCCGACAACTACTGCATCTAGTGAGCAGCTCCTAGAACAACTTTCCGCGAGCAGCAGCGATACTAAAATACTGGATTGGCCCACAAGACAAAAGATTGCAATCGACATGGCGAGAGGAATAGACTACTTGCACTACAGAGCGCAACCTCAGATCCTCCACCGCGACATCAAATCCAGCAACATCTTGTTGGACTCGGACTTCAACGCACGAGTATCGGATTTCGGACTCGCCAAGTTTACGCCCGATGGAATCACCCATTTGACCACCCGAGCTGCCGGCACCTTCGGCTACATTGCTCCCGAATACGCACTCTACGGCCAACTCACGGAACGCAGCGATGTGTACAGCTTTGGTGTCGTCTTGCTGGAGCTTATAAGCGGCCGAAAAGCTTTGCTCGCTGGGCCGCTTGCCGCGACACCCACCGCGACACCCACCACACCCACCACGACGATGACGACCACCACGAAGCCCACGACTACGGCAACAACAACGCAGGCGGCGGATGAGAATTCCGGCTTCACTTTGATCACAGACTGGGCGAATTCTCTTGTAAAATCAGGAAACTGGATCGAAGTTCTAGACCCGAGGATGATGATGATGAACAAAAGCAACAACCCAAATATGTCTGATGATGAAGCTTCTTCTATAAACTATTTGGGAGATATGGAGAGGTTTGTGAACGTTGCTCTGCTGTGCGCGCATCCGCAGATTGCCTACAGGCCTACCATCACTCAAGCTCTCCGGATCCTCGAGAATGCGCAGCACGAAGTGCCTGTGTTGCCTGACAGACCGATTCCTGTGACTCTAGAGAGAAGCAGAATCAATGACGCCGTGGGTGGATCGTCCAATCTCTTCTCCGCTTCGCAAGGGTTTCAGTCCTTTGCAACGGTCTCATCTCTAGGCAGCAGTTATTTGGCCAGATAGCTTTGCTTTGCTTTGCTTGCTTGCTTGCTAGCTACTAGTGCTCATATCACATGTACTCCAGCTCCTCCTCCTCCTCCTGCATACTGCATCGAAGATCTTCTTCTTCTTCTTGCATCCCGTTGCTGTGAGCTTCTTGCAAACAATGTACGAAAATTCTATGTAACTGTGCTCCAGCTCCTCCTCCTCCTCCTCCTGCATACTGCATCGAAGATCTTCTTCTTCTTCCTGCATCCGGTTGCTCTGAGCTTCTTGCAAACAATGTACGAAAATTCTATGTAACTGTGCTCCGGCTCCTCCTCCAGTATACTGCGGCGATGATCTTCTTCTTCTCCTTCCTGCATCCTGTTGCTGGGAGCTTCTTGCAAACAATGCAAGAAAATTCTTGTAGATTGTGAAAAAATCACACAATTTTTATTTTGTTTTGGGGGAAGAAGATCAGATTTCTTTTGAAAGATTTATTGGCAAATTTCTTGGAAGGGTTTCACATTGCACTTTGGAAAGCTTTATCAGGCAATTTTTTGGGAAGAAGATTAGATTGCTTTGGGAAAGCTTTACTAGCAATTTTTTTGCAGAAGAAGATTAGATCACTTTCGAAAGCTTTATAAGCAATTTTTTTGGAAGAAGATGAGATTGCTTTTGAAACCCTTCTTAGCAAACTTTTGGGAAGAAGATCAGATCTTGCTTTGAAAGCTTTATTAGCAATTTTTTTGGTGGAAACAGGGATTTGGTTACAAATTAGTGTTGTAGAACTACTTGAGAGATCAAGTGGAATTTGGTTTGTGATAAAATTGCACAAGATCAAGATGAATTGTGTTACAGATTAGTACAATAGAATCGCACAAGATCAAGTGGAATTTGGTTTCAGATTAGTGTGATAAAATTGCACAAGATCAAGAGGAATTGTGTTATGGATTACTACAATAAAATTGCACAAGATCAAGTGGAACTGATTGGGTACAAATTCGTGTTCTAGAATTGCAAGAGATCCAAGTGGAATATGGTTCCAAAATTAGTGTGATAAAATTGCAGAAGATTGTGAATGTTCAAATAAGTTTATTTTTAATTTTGCATGATCACAACGTCTTGTTATTATATACATTTCCTTAATTTTTTTCTTCATTTTTTGATTATTTTCAACACTATTTACTTATTGTGTGAGGTACTTTTGAATGATTTCTCAGTGAGAGATGTATTTGAACAGTGAAAAAGCTCATACCTTAAGTACTATTGCACTGGACAATAATGAAGGATTAAAAAAGAAAAAAAAACTTCCATTGGGCACATTTCTTGTAGTCAATTTATGAAAATAAAACCTTCAAAGATGTTCATTTTGTCAAAAGATTTTTAATCAACACAAAAGTAATGATAGGCAAATCAAAAGCATTATCATAAAGCCAGAGATTGGTGGAATGTCTAGTACATTTTACTGGAAAACTTTGTAGATGAAGTAATCCAATACAATTGATGTCTAGGGGCAATGTTTTATTGTACTTTTTTTCTTCCCCCCTTCCCCCCAAATCCTTTAAGTGGATTAAATTTCTAACAATGAGTTTGTATATATTTGACCATAATCAATTTTTGGACCAGGTTCCACAAGGCTTGTCATTCATATGCAGATATGTCAAAGAAGATATGAAGACATGAAGACATGTTAAATTTCATCCACATTCGGAACATTGTATGTTGTGTAGTTGGAAAATCACCAAAAAGATTACCAATTTTGGTTGAAGGAATAAGTATGTTGAAATGGCTCTCACATTGAAATGATTCTCATTGTGGCTTTATAGTAAATGCACCGCTAAGAATCCATTGAATCATGTAATGTATGAATCAATTTTACTTTTATATTGATTATGTAACTTTCTTATAATAAACACGAACACACATTATGCACATCCAATGAACATGATGCACCTCATAATTTGCATGCAACTTCAACATCCACTCCACAATTTTTATTGCAACTTTATTGTTTACAATTTTATGTCCGTTTGGGACTAGAGAGTCCATTAGACAAAAGGTAGATCATGGAGGACAAATTGTCCTCTAGTACTGGCCACATGCCACAAACTTGGCTAGGGCGACCGTGTTCGTAGTCTGCATGAGCTTAGCAAAAGTGCTCGTGTGGGTGAAGGGCAAGGCCGAACAAAAGTGTTCCCTAACTTTCTATGTAGTTGGACAAGCAAGGAGTAGGTGCTCTTCATCCTCTACCTTCCCCAAGTTGCAGCCTCAACAAAACCTCTCAACATATGGCATGCCCTTCCATGCACCTAGCACTACTTCAAGCTACATGTTACCACACCAAAACCGGACCAGAGCTTTCTACAGTTGAACACAATTGATGTCACACGAGTAGTTTTCACTCTCGTATGACATACCCTTGAAGCGCAAGTATCTTGTTTGTACGTTGGTCCCAATCTCACAATTGGTAAAGAAATTTTCAATGAAAGCCAGCCACATATTATCCTTCACCCTTTTTACACTCAACATTGTGTGGGGAAAACCTAAAGGGGGTGGGGCCCAACCTTCTGAGCTCCCATTCGTACGTTGTGCGCGTTACACCAAGGTATTTAGTTCTCTGCCCAACCTCTGACCCCTGCTAGATGAGTTGGATGTATGTGCATTGTTTAAAGAACCGTTCCCAACGATGATTGAATAATCCTTGCCTGGAGCGCACAGGTTGCTGCAAACTAAGGCGCTGTTTCCAGCGGTGGTTGAACTGGAGGCAGAAAACTTACCACCTCTTGGGGCTGATTTTGGAGTAGCCATTTTTTCACGGATTTAGCCCAACATTTCTTTCCCGCAGCAAGCATAGCGAGCTGGGCTTCCCATTCCTTTCCCAAGATGCGGTTTTTAGTGACTGTGTTCACATAGTTATAGTACAACAACGCTTGTCCCCATGCCAAATGTCCAAAGGGGAATTTGCCAAATTTTGCCAGCACAATGGACGTGCTGCTTGTTTTTCACACCCCAAGCAAGGACTTGAGGAACCCTTCGTACATTACTTCAATAGCCTTTATTTTCTTGGAATCCACCCAAACCTCATGGGCATAGCTTGCTGTGGAACACACCAATGTGTTGAAGAGGTCACAACGTAGCTTAACGTCCATAATACGTAGCTCCGCCCATCAGTGGTTCAATGCAAATAATGAGTGCCTATTGGTAGTTGTTAGATCTTCCATTACACTATCTAGGTTCGAGGTGGTCTCGAGCAAGATCCTTAGGTATTTGAAGGTTTGCACATGTTTAATAACATCACGTTCAAACACAAACTCCTGACATGGGTCAACAGAATTGAACACCATGACTTTTGTTTTTTTCACGTTCATTGTAAGTCCACGTTCAACACAAAACTACTAGAGTGCGTCTAATTGTTACTATAGTCCCACCTTTGATTCCAACGTCAAAATGAGGTCATTTGCAAAAAACAACAGTCATATGTGCACGTCTGCTAAGGCCGGTGCATCGCATTTTTTACCGTCCAAGCACCCCTCTAGGGCATCCAAATATAGCCCAAATAATAGGGGGTTGAGAAGACAACCTTGCTTCACACCTTGTTGGCACCTGAAGCTGGAGGTGACACCCCCACTTGGGTGATGATGTGTATGGTATCCTTGGCATACATCATCTGTAGGCATCACACGAAGTGTCCCTCCACCCCAAGGCTAGCTAACACCTGCCACAACACTTCACACGGCATAATATCGAACACCTTTTTGAAGTCCACAAAATAGAAATAAAGTGGCTTCTTTTTTGCCTTGTTATGTTCTATCAAAGTTCGCAATATGAAAAGTTGGTTAGCAGTGCAGTAATCTTTGCAAAACCCAGTTTGACCCTTGGCACACAACCCATGTTGTTCAGCGCACTCGTTCAGCCTTTTGTCAAGGATCATAGCGAATAACTTTGCTAAGATAGGTCCAACCGTTATCCCCCTATAGTTGTCAAATTTGGAGGCATCACCCCCTTTAAAAAATGCGTGGACCACCCCAATGGAAAGGGTTTCTAGAAAACCTTTTGCTAGAAAGCAGTTGAACATTGTTAATAGTGGCATGTGTAGTATATCTTTCGCATCCAAAATGAACTCAGCTTTCATACCATCCAAACCGACAACCTTATTCCTTTGTAGCTTTTTCAATGCCTGAAGTAGCTCAACAAGTGTCATATATGTGTTCAAGGTGTGGCTAGGTGGAGGTTTGGTCACCTAAGCCGAGTGATCAGTTCGTAGTCATACGGGTGGCGGAGACTGGCCAACTAGCCCGTGAAAGCCTACCAAAAGCGTAGCTGCACTGATCTTGTCCACAATGGGTGCCTTTGGCCGGTACTTTTTCTAGAATGAAAGCACATCCACCTTGGCAAGTGCACACATATGTTGAACTCTTGTAATTTCCCAGAATTTTTTTTTAAAATAAAATTTTAAGTATACTTTCTTGATGTTTAGCGGCGTGCGAATTGGGGTTGGCTTTCAACTAAAGCTTCAGCTCACGTTTTGTTGTACAATAGTCAACGTCAAACTAGGGTTTATGGCGGTGTTTCTTTTTACAACTTCCTCTCAAAGGCTTGCTACCAAAAGTAGATTTTACTGCAACACCCACACATTGTTATAATAAGTTAGCTAACCCGTCTACCCCTAGATGCCCAGTCGAGTCAACAACCCACAAGTTTCCAAAACTCGTTGTTAGGGCAAGCTGATACTCTTTAGCTTTCGATTTATCATATTTAAACCTAAGCAAGAATTTTTCGGTTATAACCATATGTTGTGGTTCAACAAAGCTACAATTGATGTTCAACTGTAGGCACAACGGCCTATGGTCAGAGTCTCCCCCCATCGTGCAATAGTGGGTGTCATCTATTATCACCTCAAGGTGTGTAGTAACTTACTAAACTATAGGTAAACCAATAATATAATCGATAGTGTTACGGCCCCCATTTTCCAAGCAAGTGAACTCCCCTAATTCGTCACTAGGTGTCTGGCCATTGAAGATGAGCAACTTAGTGTCACAACATAAGTCCAAGAGTTCATGACCCTAACTGCCAATAATAGCGTTGCAGTTTTGTCGTTTAGCCACAGCACTTGGTTGTTTAGTCTCAGCGAGCTCAGGCACCTGTAACAACTCACAAAGGTCACTAGTGTCAATGATATTTAGTAGCAATGCAATATGCGCATTAAAATCCCCTCCCAATAGTATTTTGCCCCCTAGAGTTTGAATTTCAATAATATCTACTGCTAGGTTTTGGAACAAGGATTCACTCTCATGTTTGGAGCCAAAAGGGGCAATGTACACCACGCAGACAAACAAGTTAAGGGCAGCACCCTTGCTGACTCCTATCCATAGATAAGAATTGTGGCTTCCTTCCTTCCACTATGACAGGTTTGGGCTAAGGTGGTTATGAAAGTAAACAACAACCCCCCATTATGTTTTATCACGTTTGTTTTTCCCAACTACATAGTGCACGCTACCGTAAGTGAATCACACCCTTCAACATGTGGCAAATGTTGGCCTTGGAAGTGCCAAGTTTCGGTTAATAAGACGAGGTCAACACTTAGAATCAGTTCTAATATTTGCACCCCCATGCATGTTCCATAATATTACGCATAGGTCTCTCTAATCCCCGCGCCCCTAGGAAGGTGGGCAAATCAGAACGCTGTCGACGAAGAATTCAGTTACGCACTAAAAAACGTGCTTGCCTGCTGCCTTGGCCTCTTCGAACAATGGCCACAACTCTGACTTGCACGCCTATTGTGTGGGCGTGAAGTCCTTGTCCAAGCCTAGCTCGGTCCTTGCCAAGCCCTTGTGCCCTCATAGCGTGGCCTGACGGTTTTCACTCGTTGCAAACTTGAGTAGCACCGCGCCAAAGCACGCGCTTGCTGCTAGGGTGGAGGCTTGCGTAGTTACAGGCCGTTGCTGTGTGGCGGCAACAACCTTGGCATGCAACCTCATTTGGCCCTACAATAACTTTGTGTTAAACCGCTACACCAATTCTTTTTCAATTTCACCCTCCTTGGCCTCAAAGCCCGTGAAGTGCAAGTTGAGTTTACGTTGTTCTTGTTTGGGTGTGTCAGCCAGGGTTTCCACAACGGCTGACCACTTGGCGCACGTTCTTGGCCATCACTGTGCTCCACTTGGGCTCCTATTAAACGTAGCCTTGGTTATGATAGTTGCAGCCACCTCACATTCCATCAACTGGTTGACCACAAGGTTACCAACAGCCGCGAGAAATGCAATGTTTTTTATGGCCGCCTCCATTTTGGACAGTCGCGCGTCAATAGGTGAGTTGTCGGTCTTGAGGCCCATGACTAGCCAGTGCCTGGCCAGGGCTACTTGGTAGACTGCCAAGGGTGCATTGTCTAGGATGTTGAGCCCGACATTGTTGTAGTGCATATTGGAAGTGTCTTTATTTAGCATGAAAATGTCCAATGCTACAGTGAAAGGACATAATAGCGGCGTGGTAGCGAATGTCATCACGGAGTTCTTCAAATTTTAAACCTTAAATCAATGTCTTTCAAAACACTAAAACATTGAAATTTTTAGTTTATTTTGAAAACCCTAAAATCTGCTATCATTATAAAATTTGAAACTTTGAAGCCCTTAAGATCACATGTTGCCTGCTTATAAAACTTGAAAATCTTGAAACTTCAAATTTTTAAGACTTTAGAAATCTTCAAAAATAGTAGAATCCCTAAACCCTAAACCTTAAAGATCTTAAATTCCTTTGGGTTTTAAAGGCTTAAAATCTTCAAAGATTATTATTTTGGAAACCCTAAAAGTTTAGTACCCTAAAATTTATAACACTTAAAAATCTTCGGAACGCTACAAATACTAAAACCCTAAAAACTTGAAACCGTCAGAAGTACACAACCCTAAAAACTTCCCCCCCAAAAAAAAAAAAAAAAAAAACCTTCAAACGTTCAAAATCTTGAAACCCTAAAAACTTCAGATGCAAACCTGTTGTTGAATGAGCGTTAGGGGCCACCAGCAATGTGGTGATGGTGGATGAAGAACGAGGAAGAAAATGTTGTTATTGCAGGTGTTGCTACTCCTCATCATGGTTATGGGCTGGTCCTACGAGACGTCTTTCGCACACGCGACACATCGCATCTCATCATCGCTACCGAACTCAAAGAAAATCAAACTTCCTACAATGCCGCTGCTACTCAAACATCGCTCAAAGATGGTATGTTATTGAAAAACACTTTAAATCTTAGTAAAAGATACCTATTGGACCAGGCATGCTACTAGGACTTTTTGTAGCTTGAACCTTGTTTCTACTTTCAACAATGTTCTACTTTCAACAAGCTACTACATGTCTCAAGACATATAAGTATCTTGGGGGCAGTGTGACCCAGCACCCCACTAATGCATTAGTTGGAGAAAACTTGTCTTGGGTTTTCATTTGGATGAAACCCAACATAGCCCCCATTGGGGTTTTGGTGGGTTTTGAAGAAAAACTTAGGTTTTATTTTTTTCATGTTTTTTTCTCTCCTTTTTGTTCTTCTTGTTTTTCATCTTCCCTTTTCTTTTCTTTTTTTCCATGCAACAAGTTCTTTGAGTTACTTGTTCTTTTTTTCTATTCATTTTGTGATGGAGCCCATTGGTGTGTTTTTGGTGTTAAGGGGTGTTAGGAAGCACCATCGACCCTCTTTTGCCATCATCACCCCTTCTCCAAGTTTCAACAATCTTTTATGTAAGTCTCATTCTTAGGCATTTTTTAATATTAAAATGATCATGGAATCCTCAACTACAAATGGTGACAACAAATTTGTAACTCATTGTCATCATCACCTTTTGTTTTTCAAAGAAGAAGGAAAAGAAGAAGAAATAAGAAGGAAAAAAACTAGAAAAGAAAGATAAAAACTTTTTTTAGTTTTTTTTTTTTTGATTTCCTTGTTGCCAAAAATTAAGTTTTTTTGGTGGTGCACGTTTGGAAAGCTAGAAGGGATTGATGAAATGAAATTAATGTTCAAGCCTAAAAATAAGCTCAAACAAGTCAAACATTTATCACAACAAAATAGTAGAGCTTCTTATAATTCTTTCCTTTAGTTTTTCAAAGAGACTTTTCAGGCTATGGAAATGGTATGATGTTTTTTGTTGCCCATATTTTTATTAATTGAACACACTTCTTTTCACATCTTTTTATTAATCATGAAAATTTTCATAGTTGGTCTTTTTTATTTTCACACATGATATGTTCCTTTTGTATTTTGACACTTCTCGAAATGATCATATGAACTTGCGTAGGTGGTTAAGTGTAACACTTGTCTTTTCTCGCATATTTTTAAAAATTTTTAGGCCTTTTTTCAATTATGGGGTTTTCATCACTTTGGCTTGTAATGTGTTCATTTTTTTTCACTTCATTTTATTTATTTATTTATTTAATTTGCAATTTTGATAAAATGATTTTTTAGGTTAGGAAGGGAATTAAAAAGAAAATCCCATATGCAAATTATATGTGTCACGACCTTAGTTTTGGGCTCATGACCAAGGTAAATGCATGGAAATGTGTAGGCTGAGAGTGCAACCTGAGAGGCAGATTTACATTCTTAGAATGCGAGAAAGTGTGAGGGGATGAGCTCACACACTCCCAAATGAACCCTCACTTTGGAGTTGGAGTCCCTACGGAGTTTTGAATTTTTAAAAATCAATTTCAAGGGTAAAAATTCATTGGATTGAAAAGTTCTTTATACCATTGGAAAGTTGTTAAAATGTAGATGTTTAAAATTGGTTTTTTATGACCCATTTGAATACTTAACACACAAGTTATGGCCAAAAGAAAGGCCAAGAGTCAAAATGCCAATTTGATTTGCGATCGTTAAAAGTGAAGAATTGTTTTAATTTACTTATGTGCAAGTGACTTGTCACATTTTTGGAAAGCCCTCAATGAGGGCTACGATTTTGTATTAAACATTACTTCAATTGAAGGTCTACACAATAATTTACGGGCTTTCAAAATGTTAAAAGTCCCAATTTTGAGAATTTCAAAACTCCCAATTAGAGAGTTTTGGGACAAAATGACATTTGGGTGCAACCTTCGTGACTAGTCACAAAAAATACTATAAATAGGAAGGTGGTCACTTCCCTTAAGTTTGGGCCATAGTGAATCTTGTGAGTTTGTGTATTCCCATGGTTTGTCCATGTAGCAAAAGTGAACCAACTATGTATTAACCAACTTGTTATTTGGTTTGTGCAAGTCCATGTGAATAGTTGACCCACTTCTCACTTGTTCTAGTCCCCATCCCAAAACTCCAACAGGCCCCTTTTACCATTAAAGTGTTGTAATTTAAAGAACATGCCCCAACTCCTTTTTTCGTTGATTTCACCTTCATATTCACATTTGAGTCTTTCAAGGAATTTAAGTATGCGTCAATGTTTCAATATCTTTTTGTGGAATGTGAGGTGTATGCATGTAGGTTCTTCTTCATGAAGGTGGAATGTTATTAATGTACATAAATTCAATATGGGCTTTAAAATATCCATCACATTTAACACAATGCACACATAAATGGTTGAAGAATGTAATGTCTAGTGTGATTACATTTATATAATGCAATAAAATAATTTGTATATAAGAAATATGCATGGTCATTGATTTCCATGAATCCAAAATGATTCATGGATGGTACATGCGTTCGTACCCACCTATTTATGCCCCTCTTCCTTTATTTGGTTTAGTTTTTTCAAAATGCCCATATTAGTTATGGAACTATTAAATATAATTTTTTTGCAATTATGGTTTGTTTCTAATTATAACATCACCACATATATACCCACTGACATGTGAAAAATTAACAAAGGCAAAAATAATTTATCATCAAGGGCATGGAATGGCCAATGTGGACTATAATTCTAAAAAGGGTTTTCTTTTAATAGGGATTAGGAAATGAGTAGGATTGTATGTAGTGGACATTTTTTAAAGACTTGACAATTTCCATCCACCTATTGTGTACTAAGATTTGCATTTGAAGACATCATTTCTTATGACATTTAGATATATGTAAAACAATTTTGATTTTTGATAAACCTTTTTGTTTTAGGCTCAAAATCATTTTTTATTATAATTTCACATTTGCATTGTTAAAATTTAATGTTCATAAACAATACCTACATAATATTTTGTAAAATTTTCTTGATGTAGAAAAAAATTTGCATATGGGTCACAAAATATTCATCAACATTTTATCAAAAAATTGTAATACCTATATATAGGTCACAAAATAAGTGTTGGTATATTGGGGTATTATTATCATCCTAAAGCCTAATTTGAAGGGACAAGAGTTTTACATTTTGGGACTATGAATTAGGTCATTTTCATTGAAATCCATGTGTAGGTATTATAAAGGATGAAACCACTACTTTAATATAATACATGCATGTGGGTCATGAAAACAAATGTTGGTTTCGAAAACTTCAAACCTTTTTAAATATGGTGGTTTAAGGTCGATGTAGGATTACATTCTTGGATTAAGTTGTCACCCAATTACTTTTAACTAGCACCATGTGATTTTCATAGGTTTCCCATAGTCATTAAAATTGACGTGACATACCCATTTTGTGTCACGCATCATGTCAACATCCGTTTTGACATGTTAGTTGCGTATATCAAGATTGACATCAAAAAAATTGTCCTTACATTTGAGCTACCCCCATTATATATAACAATTGAAAATGGATCACAACAACACATTATCGATTTTTTGATTGGTTAAGGAAATGACTATTGTCCTTTTCAACTACAATTATAACTACTTAATCACAAAAACCACTATGTAGTTGCAAAGGCCATTAAAATGTCATGTGATGTAATGGTTTTGCAATTATAGTTAGTATGACAACTAGTGGGTTTTTTGGGATAAATATATTATTATTCTTGAAATTGTGATAATATGCTTTTAATAAATTAAAAATACCTTGACTTTTGGGATTAAAATAACGACTTTTAGTTTCACAACATGATGATGTGGCATTATTGGTAATAAAATATTTGACTATTAGTCATTATGATGACTCATACACTACTTTGGATAAAATGAAACATTTATTGGTCAGTCACTATGTTAAAATTGATGTTTAATCTTTCAACGTAACTTTTTGCATCAAGATGCAAATTTAAAAACTTTACCTTCACTACAACAAATTTTGTCCTTTGAATTGGACACAAAAATGACCATTGTTTTTTTCAACTACATTTATAACTACTTAACCATAATAATCACTGAGTAATGGCAAAAGATATTAATATGTCACATGGCATCATGGTTTTGCAACTGTAATCATATGATAACTTGTTGGTTTTTTTGGTAAATTATCATATTATTTTTCAATTTTTGTTCATTAATTAATTAATTGAAAAAACCATTCACCTTTGTGACTAATAACCATTCAATCTCCCATGGTGATGACAAGGTATGTTATATGCCAATAAGATGGTGTGGTCCTATTTGTCAACATCATGATTCATGTCATTGATTTGATGAATTAATCTCATCTATTAACTTGTTGAAAATATTGTTGTCCTTCGCAATTAATAACGATTTGGTTTTCCATGTGACATGTCATGATGGTAACAAGGTGTCACAAATTTTCATGGCAGTCTATATTTTTTGTGACGCCATGAGTTTTTGTGTGTCATGAATTTATGGCACCAATATTTGTCATGGCATGCCATAAATTTTTATGTGTCATGAGGTTTTTGAAGTCATGAATTCATATGCATGTGTATGTTATATTAAATAATTTATTGTTAACTTATAATTATGATTACAATATTATAATTGTTTTGAAAAAGGTGACACATAACTCCAAGTTGATTTTTTAACTATTTAACACACTAACTTAAGTTAACATACCTATTAAAATTAACCTTTGTATGTAGGCTATTTAATAAAAACCTATTTCGTAATATATGTTACCTTATAAGTTATTTAACTATACATAAATTTTTTACTATATCAAGTATATTTAAATATATTTATAATAGGTTACCTTACTAATAGGTTAACTTAAATAGGCTTGTGTAAGTTCCTAACTTTAGGTTTTTTGCCAAGTCAAGTTAAGTAGCTTCATTATAAAATATTTTATCAAGTTTGTAATCATTTCAAGTTTGTGTGATTAGATGCGATTATGATGTAATTAGATGTGACTAAATGTGACATAATT
>Ga0209611_10002430_pt1 | contig 32785 bp, 23 predicted proteins | sample S1TSphgellanicum_3_FD_187693 | JGI IMG/M metagenome (GOLD analysis project Ga0209611, IMG submission 187693) | Host-associated microbial communities from peat moss isolated from Minnesota, USA - S1T2_Fc - Sphagnum magellanicum MG (SPAdes) (version 2) | ecosystem: Host-associated > Plants > Peat... | reverse complement strand
AAGCCACCACCTTCCCCCTTATAGTATTCTCTGCGGCTGGTCGCGGAGGCTACATCCGAATGGCACATTTTGTTGGGACTCCCGAAATGGAGTCCCGAAACTATCCCGGGTTGGAGTCCTGAGATTTTGGACGGCCACAGCTCCTCGCCCTAAACTCAGATTGGGACGAGTCCTAAATCAAAGTTATAGCTCTTGTTGAGAGCTTTCCAACGCCATGTCGCACTCTTCAAGGCGATGTCGGGAAGAGATCGATTCTTGACTTTTAGTGGTCGGGAGTCAAACTACCAGTTTGACTCCCGACCCTTCTTTTGCCCATAACTTGGGCTGCAGATGTCCGAATTGCCAATGCGAGGCCATTTTCGATATTTACGTTTCAAGACCTTTCCAATGACATCAAGAACACCCCAATGCAAGGTGTTTTGGGGCTTGCTGTTGAGCTCTGAACATTCGGGAGTCTCGGAGGACTCCAAACCTCCAACTTTTCCAAGTGTTGGGCTTCACCCCCACATTTGGCCAAAGTGGGGTTGCGACATGGAGAATGTGGCGCGATTTAGAAGGGAAGTGGCAGTTCCAGCAGGAATCCGCAGATGAGCAATGTTTTTCTATTTTTCCATCTAATTTTGCACCTTTGAGACCAGTGGCTGAGGGAGCTAAGTCTAAGTTTGATGTGTAACTCGAATGACATCTTTTTTTCTCAAGAGTCAGAACTGAGCTGCAGAGGTTGAGAAACTTGTTGATTATGTTGACACATGTTTGTTGTTTAAAGACTGTGTGTTCTAGGCAATATTGCAATTTTTGTCTATTGTTGCATATTTGCGAAATGACTAATCCCTAGGAAATGGATGAGCTATTCTGGGGACGAGACCATGAAGATGTTAATGATTAGGCAGAGCGACTCACCATGGCTGCTGAGGTGCGAGACCTGAATGGAAACAAGCTCTTCAAAATTGCCAAGTTGAATCTGAGGGGTTGCGCCAAGGAATGGTTCAAGAGGTTGTAACCGGCACCCGCCGATTGGGCGGAACTGAGGACGCTGATAGTACAGAAGTATGGGGATGTTGATGCTGATAGCATCAGGATGAAGTTGGATGCCATCAAGCAAGAACTTGGGGAGAAAGTTCAAAAGTATTTTGAACGTCTCGACAAATTGTTTCAAAAGGGCCGGCTACAAGATGTCGAGCAGAAGAGGAGATTCCTGGCCAGGTTGAGGCCAGAGATTCGAAAATTGTGTGTGGTGAGAACGTTTGCAAACATTGAAGAATTGGTTGGTGCTGCGACGGAAGTGGAAAGAGTTTTGGGCGAGCTTGGGGAGACTTCGTATGAACCTCTGAAAGAGGAACAAAAAGAGGAATCCTCCCATACCATCATGGAAAAACAGGTCGCTGCTCTAAACAATACCCTCATCAATTTCTTCAAGGGGGCTGTGTCGAATCTAGAAGCATCATCGTCTTCCACCGTGTTTGGAGGATGCTAAATCTACAAAGGAGGGGACCATATGGCCACCACCTGTCCAAGGCTGAATGAAGCACGGCCAAAAAGTGCCAAGTGCAAAATGCCTCATAGGACAAAAAATTGTGGCATAAAATGTTCCTTCTGTTCAAGGTTGGGGTATTCTGAAGACCGGTGCTGTAAGAAGCCCAAGGATGGGAAATCGCAATCTGGAGTAGCAAACTTCTTGGAGGTGTTGTTGAATGATGAGGCATCAATCGAGCAACAGCTTAATAAGCTGTGTGGTAATGAAAACTTGTTCTCTTATACCCAAGTGCTAAGGAGGAGAACTCCTGTCGAAGTGACACCAGAAAGGGTTGGGCCGATCCTTGAAGCTGCAGGGGAAGGTGCAGGCCGGGATACGTCAGTTAGATCCAAAATTCTTTCACACTTCATAAAGGGAAAGATTTCCCTCTCACCTATGGAGACCATTCTGATGATCCCTGGAGAACTGGAGCACCTTGAGAGTTTGGTGAAATTGGCAAGGAGAAAGAGGGATTCAGAAGCAACTTGAGAATCAAGTGTCAGTAGTTTCTGCGATTCCGTCATTACGGAAGATCTGCATCAACAAGACTCATCGAAGCAAGACTCTGCATTTGTTGGTGGAGATCAGCAACTACGTTGTAGAAGGTCTGGTGGATACTAGAGCTTCCATGTTTGTTATGGCTGCAACTGTAGTTAGAGAGTTGGGCATGATGCATCTTGTGACAGGAACTGAAACCTACAAGACCACATCGGGAGTGATCACTCAAGCCTTAGGAAGGATTGATGAGATACCAGTCAAGGTAGGAGGCGTACAATGCGCCATGACCTTTATGGTTGTGGACACGGACAGTTATGACGGGCTTCTTGGACTAGACTTTCTGATGAAAATTGGAGCAGTAGTGGATGTGGAACGAGGTCTGCTACAAGTGAAACATGGTCCTGGGACCAATGTGGAGGTGTTGCCGTTGACGGTGGTGAACTTGCTACAGAGGATGAATTCGGGAGCTCTGGAGCAGGAGGCGTCGACCACCTGGAAATACACACGCGCCAATCGAGATTCTAATTGGATGCCAGAACAGGGTTAGACAATTGTGACCAAGGAAGACGATGTATACACCACGGATTCTGATGATGACACTAATAGCACTGGATACTATGATTCGGAATCTAATCAGTTGAAGCAAATTGACTGCGAGGATGAGTTTGAAGATGCTAATTTGGAGGAATTGGTGAACTCAGAAGGGTCGCAAGAAATGTTGCGACTAATGCTACAAGAGCAAGGTGACGAATTCATGGCGGAAGAGGTCACCAATTCAAATGATTACGCAGATTGGATTAGATGGGCCTTTGATGCAAAACAAAGCAGACAGGCTGTGTATGAATCCATACGGGATTTACCTGTCCCATTGCTGCTGTAGCAACCTAGTCCAGCCCACAATTCTTCGATTCCAGTGTTATTGCAGACTGTCCAGGTGAAAGATGGTAACCTTGATTGCAAACCCGCTGAGAAATTGGCATCTTCCAACCATCAGGAAATCGACAATAGGTGGAGAGAAATCTGCCAGCGAATCAGGATAGACACTGAATTGGATGATGAAGGACAACAGCAAATCTGGGGAATTCTGGAGCGGTACCAAGACATTTCTGCTTAGAACAAGGGAGAACTCAATTGTTGCACCATTGGAGAGCATTGTATAGATACGCAAGGACTCCCACCTTGCAGAGCATCTCCTGGTCGATTGTCTTACTGGGAGGAGGTTGAAGTAAAAAGGCAGATAGATGTTCTGGTAAATTTGGGTAAAATGAGGCCCAACAACTCTGAGTATGCTTGTCGGGTAACGTTGCCAGTAAAGAAAGATGGGAGCAGGCGTTTCTATGGAGACTATCAACCACTCAACGCATAAACGCGTCGAGATTCATTTCTGATGCCACTCGTGGAGGATGTAATTGATCAACTAGGAAACTCATCATGGTTCAATGCGTTAGACTTGCAGTCGGGTTTTTGGCAAATTTGAATGGCTCCAGAAGACATAAAAAAGACCGCTCTAATTACTAAGACTGGATTGTATGACTGGACGGTTATGCCGTTTGGACTGAAGAATGCAACGAATACATTCACACAAACCATGTCAGAAGTCTTTAAGGACTTGGGTAGCAAATTTTTGAAGGTATTCGTTGATGACTTTAATGTACACAGTGAGAGTTGGGGGGAGCATCTCCAACATCTGAATGCAATTCTCTGCAAACTCAGGGAAGTAAATCTTAAACTAAACCCAAACAAATGTTGCTTTGTTGCTAAGTCCATCACATTTCTGGGCCATGTGGTAAGCAAGGAGGGCACCAAGCCAGATCCTAGGAAGATCGAAGTAGTTCTGCATTTCCCAACACCAAAAATAGTCACCATTGTTAGGTCGTTCTTAGGTCTAACAGGTTACTACCAAAAGTACATTCGAAGCTATTCGAAATTGGTGGGTCCTCTGTTTAAGTTGACAAGGAAGGATGTTGCATTTGTGTGGGATGTGGGCTATCAACAGGCATACCAAGCATTGAAGGCAACGCTGGTGGACGTGCCTGTGCTCACACGACCAGATTTTAGAAGAACGTTTTGGTTGGATGTAGACTGGTCGCTAGGGTTCTTCAGGTTCTGAGATTTGGTTTAGGGATTTCCGAAGCTTATCAAGAAAGGGTTCCGGAGTCCTTCCAGACAGAGTGGGCCTTCTTGGGGCTTTTCTGTCTGGGTCCCCCGGAAACGAGCTAGATCTTGTTCGGGTGCATGCAAAAAAAAATTTGTGTGCGCCGCACTCTGCTATGACGCGTGGAGCACAATGATTCATACAGAATGGGGATCTAAGCCTTCATTGTTGCAGTATTGTCGGCTTGACATTGCCAGATCACACTCACCACATCCAGAACACAAAGCTGCATTGCATCAAGAAGTCATTTATTCAACAGCACACTGCTTGAAGACATGTGGAAATGCATGTGTGCATACCAAGGATGGTCAGTCACAGCCCAGCTTTCATCACACTCAAAGTCAATGTCCAATGGTCAATGTCACAAGGTGCTATGCATCACCAAGACACCTACTTGGCATGCAAATTTCTCAGCAACTGAGACACATTTGACAGTTGCTCCACTAGCTTCTCTGCCTCCTTGGCCAGAAAATCCAACTCCTTCCTCTGCACACCTACCATCTCAGCATCTCCCCTGCACTCAGACTCATCCGATGATGAGCACACACTGCCCTCTTCATCAAACCCATCATCTTCCAGCCCATCATCAAAGCTAGGCACCTAATTGGCGGGCTCCTTGCTCATTGCTGCAAACAACTTGCTGCCTAGAAGCTCGCCAGCAGGCCCGCTGTGAAACTCCTTGGCTGTAGCATAATCAAAGGACTTGACATTGCTAGCCAGAATGCTCACACGCATCAATGAATCGACCGTGACCACACACAATCGATTGGTGAGCCGATGCTTGATCATTCGGTGCTCACTGAAACCACGTTCAACACACACCATTTCAACCGGCACACAGAACATGGCCTCCGCAAAGGGCAACATGTGAGGCAGCTCCAAACGATGCTCCTTCTTTATGCAGGCCCACACATCCTGATTGCTCAGCCCTGGCGCAACTACATAATCTGCCAACCATCGCTTCATCTTCTTGAACTCATGCTGAAGCGCAATGAAACGCTGCTCACAACCCACAAACTCGGTATCAAACCACCTATGCTTATTCGCAGGCTGGATGAAATGCTTGAGGATCATCATGAACTCATCCTCGCCATACTCTGCAATCTCCTTTGCTGACTTGCCCCTGTATGATGTAACATCAAAGATCGCACTGTTGTCCAGCAGATCCCCCTCAGGAAAGCGATCCTCTAGCCCCGACACAATTGACTGCACCATTGAGGCCGCAAAGTCGGCCATATCTTGCTCGTTCAGCTCCCCCGTCAGCACCACCTTCTCAGTGAACTTGCCATCTCCATCGCGGTAATGGATGGCATTGCTAACTTTGCGCAGGTCCACCTGTAGCACACAAGAAATAGGCAAGTAGAATTAGTACAGGGCAAGCCTTGGCGTTCTGCAATACATAGCGGAAACAGGTGCATGCATAGCATTGGAGACGACAGGATTTGGTGTCATATGTACTGCAACACAGCAAAACATGCGCAAGTCACAGGTATGGTCAAGAAGTCAAACTATGTTGGGTAACTGACAGGCTGCACAATGATTGCTTGCATCAAGTTTCATGACACCACACAAACCCTCATGTGCCGTTTGCTTACCTTGAAGTTGTCATAGTGCTGCCCTGACAGCAGCTCTGCCTCAATGAAGTCAGTTTGCAGCTCCACCGCCACCTGCTATGTCGCCTTGCGCACATGGTGTGGCAGCAGGTATGACGTGTGCTGAAACTTTTTACTCAAGACATCAAGCGGCAACATGATGTCTCGTAGCAAGTTCAGTTTCGTTGTTGCTTGCACATCGTGCAGCTCTTCAAGTGCTGCTGCCCCAGCCGGCCAAGGCTGTTTGGAGTTGCGCTTACGGGTGGCACGTCCCAAGAAGATGATGAGCTCCGCCAAGTTGTTGGTCAGCACCACCACGCACTACAGCTAGCTGAACCAACGTGTGGCGTTGAAGATGGGGAATCTGAGCTAGGTGATGCCGTAACCCTTTGCAAAAGCCTCCCACTCTGACTGTCGCTTGTTGTTGTGGTTGAAAAGATTGTGCACCTGTCGCAGCTTGGAGTCCACTGCCTGCAACTTCGGGTTGCTCTTTGTAGTGTCGCTCATGACGAGCGCGGTGCGATGCGCTACATAGCGTACCGTAACAATGCGCGGGTTGACTACCTTCAGCTGTGCAGCTACTCCCGACTTCATGCCCGCCATTGTTGCTACCCCATTGCTGCAGAACCCTGCCATGCGCTGCACGTCCAACCCCAATGCTATCATGACCCCTAACAGAACGGCTGTGATGGCATCAGCTGTAGTGGCCAACAGCTTCACGCAGGTCAGGTACTCAGTTGTAGCGACAAGTGTGTCGGGATGCAGGTATCTGACGTAGATGAGCAGGTGATCCTCCGTGGACACGTCTGTGCTACTGTCAGTGAGCAGTGCAAAGCTAGAGCTGGCCTTGATCCACTCGACTTCTGTAACAACACCTCGTTGCAGCTAAAGAGCGCTGACCAAAAGTACCTGCAGATAGTACATAGGTCAAGGGAAAGGACATCATACACGGACTGAAGTGGACAGGAGGTGGGCATGTGTTGGCAACAATGCACTGATTGCTGATGACTGCAAGTGCAATGCTCAGGCAGGACAACTGCTTTATTATTCATGATCTTTGCAGCATGCAGTACGCGGTTATAAAGATGAGTTTTCAAAGCAAGGGATACTGCCAACCTCGGATGCCTTGTGCAAGCACTGCATCATGAACATACCTGCTATGGTTGTACTTGTGCGCGATCTGATCCACGCCCAGAAACTTCTCCAATGCGAGCAGTGGTGCAAACTTGCTAATTGGAAGCTACTCCTTGATGCATGTTAGAGCTGTGGCCATCAGGCATTGTGTAGTTATCTTGGCTGCAATGATGCCTATGGTGCGAATGACGTCAAACGCCCGCTTGAGAGGGTTGGCCTTGGTTGTGACTGCTGCTTTGTGCGTGAGAGAGGTGGTGTGAGTGAGAAGATCGTTGCCATCCCACACAACGGCCCCGCACGACCTGTTGAATTGACATTTGTCGAGCTGATACTTGAGACAGAGGGTGCAGCAGCCAATCACACTATCATTCTCGAGCTGCTTCTTGAATTGCCACCATGAGTAATCAATGGGGAACTTGTTGAGTTGCTTAGTAGTCACTGGGGGCCTGCCTTGCCTCTTGGGCTTAGCAGGGCTATCAGCAACAGGTAGGTTGCTAGTGCCTGCGGAAGCTACTGCAGCTGAGGTGATGGCCTCCGCATTTAGACTAGCAGTAGCATTAGATGTTGGCTTGCGGCTGATAGCAGCTCATGAAGTTGAAGCAGGAGCGGACGCAGGGGCTGAGGCTGGTGCTGAAGCTGATGCAGGAGTAATGGCGGTGGCAAATGTGTTGCGAGAACTTGCAGTAGCTATAGTCAGAACTGGTGCTGCATGCTGCTTGGGCTGATCTGCTGAGGGTTTAGACTTCCACCAGGCTGTACGTGCTACTTTGGTTAGGGGTTCCAGGGGCTCAACTAGTTCAACAGCCTCAATGGGGGCATTGGTGCTAGTGGGGCTGGGAGGTTGGACTGGGGAAGCAGTCAAGTCTGTAGGAGCTGGAGCTTCAGAGCTCATGTTGCATTTCCCGAATACAACAAAGAAGGTGCCTCAAAATCGTCTGGGGTACCCGGATTGGGCGGGAAAATGCAGCAAGCTTATCTTGGAGCTTATCCCGGAGCTCGACGGGCCTTCGGCTCTCGCTCATTTGTCCGGGCACCCCGTTCCTAGCGCTACGCACCAGTCCGGGGAAATTCGGCATTTTTGCATCCCGTATGGGATTCCCAGATCTGTAGAACCCTGCTGGTTGCCCAAGGGTGTTGAAGCTATATTGTCACAAAAAGAAGGCAGGTTTGAGAAGGTGGTAGCGTATGCCAACAAGAGCCTAACAGAGGCACAGAGGAAGTTCTACCCCATGGAAGGGGAATGCTATGCGCTGATCTGGGGCGTCATGCATTTCAAGCAATACTTGCACAGGAATCATTTCATTTTATGCATAGACCACAAGTCGCTTGAATGGTTGGCTACTATGTTAGATGCGAATGGTAGGAGAGGAAGGTGGGTAGACATGCTACAAGATTTTAGCTTTAAGATAATACACCGACCAGGACTCAGGCATTCAAACGTCGATGCTTTGAGCAGGAATCCAGTTGGATCAGCTGCTGATGACGATGACTTTAGTAAAGAGATACAAGACATTGCAAGTACTCGAACAGATGCATCTAAAGGAGATGAAGAGTTTCTCTGTGTTCAGACAGGCAAGGGAAAGGAATGGCTCGGTATTAGGAGAGGGGATAAGGAATTGGTACAACATCGTGCCTGTTGTTTCGGGATTAACCACTGTAGGTATGATGGCAGCCATCAGCTGTATGTAATTGCCATTGTATCAGGAGAAGACCAACCCAAGGAGGTTGTTTCAGGTTAAGCAGAAGCTGCAGTTGGGGGTGAACCTATGCAGGATGATGGTGAGCGAATAGTGGTGAAGAAGAGGAGACCCCAGTTTTTTGACAAACGGTAGTAACTGGATCTGATTTTGGAGGCTCAGGAACTAGCTGAGTTTAGGGACCAGGAGTTGAATCCTACCGAATCTAATGAAGAGGAGGACCAGGAAATGGATGCAAAGTGCATCGACATCTGGGAAAATGTAGTCTATCTGGGATTATTGAAGAACGATGCACTGCCTAATTCAGTGGACCTTGAGGAGAGCAAAAGGGCCAGAAAGAGGGTGAGCAATTACTGCTAGAAGGAGCAAAGGTTTTACTTCAAAGGGTTGCTCGTACCCAAGCCAGAGGAAAGGATGTCCCTAGTAAGTCAAATGCATGAAGATCTGGGGCATTTCGGGGAACAGAGGATGTTGGCTGAGATTCGTCGAAGGTACTTCTGGCATCATCAAACTGAAGATGTTAAGGCGGTGGTCAGAAGCTGCTAGCAGTGCTAGCTAATGAGGAGCAAGGGTAGTATCCACTCTGGGGATGAGCAATTGAAGAGCATTCCCATCTGTGACTTATTCCATAGAGTTGCATTAGACACTGCAGGACCTTTGCCTGAAACCAAGTCAAGAAACAAGTACATTTTGGTGGCCATCGACCACTATTCCAAGTGGTGCGAGGCAAAGGCGATTACTGACCATAGTGCTAAGACTGCATCCAGGTTCTTGGAGGACGACATCATTTGCAAATATGGAGTACCCAGATTCATACTCACTAACAATGGTGGAGAATGGGCTGCAGAATTCGAGATGATGTGCAAGGATTACGGAATCCAACATTAGCGCACTGCACCTCAGTGGCCTCAATGCAATGGGATGGTAGAGCGCATGATTAAGACCATCAAGCATGGCATCACTGTTCTTGCTACAACATTAGGTAATATGGATTGTTGGGACGACCATCTAGCTAAGATTTTGTTTGGGTACCAATGTGGGATCCAGGCTAGTACAAGGTTTTCACCCTCCATGATCGTAACTAGTCGCACACCACGTTTTAGGGCAGACAATTACCTACACGCCTTGACTATTGAGACTGATGTTAGTGCGGAGGTGGAGGTGGCTGCAGCACAATTTCTGCAGAAAATGGAGCTCATTGCAAGCATCCACGAAAATGTTTTGCTCAATGTGGAGCAAACACAGAAGCAGCAAAGGAAGACTTATGCCACCCGGAAAGGTAAGCATTTGTTTGAGGGTCTGGTTGTAGGGGTGACGATGGTGAAGACGAAGAAACTAAGAAAGAGAAGAGCTTTATCTGGGAGGGTCCATATCAGTTCGTCGGGCATGCTAATGGGAAGGGAAACTTTGACTTTGAAGAGGGCAGTCGACTACGCATTGTCCAAGATGCTGATGGACATCAGTGGGAAAGGTTTCGTCGAGATCTCCAAATCTATCACATTCCACCAGACTAAGTGGGGCTGAGGGTCTCAGCTTTTCAAAAATGGAGGGGTTACATATGTAACACAAAATTAAGTCGCCATGCCAGTGTGAACACTTCCTGATCTTGGAAGTTAAGTTTGTTTTATTAGCCATTTCTTTTTGTGGCAGTTGTTTCTCCATTATTACTGCATGGAAGTGCATGGGAAATCTCTTTCTAGGTGTGTGTGAGATGTTATACAGGAAGGAATGAACGGCGGCTACTACTGAATGAGCATGGAGGGTGATCACGCGTGGTAAAGGCGGTGCCGAATTATGGTGAGGAATGGAGCTACAATTATGAGCTGAGGCGGTTTGGAAGTGTTAAAGAGATGAACTATGGAGGGGGTCTTTAATTTTTCTACAGAATAGCCAGTAGAGGAAAGGAACACTGACTGTGGTTGAGGAGCTTAGAAGATGTAAACGCAGTAAAAGAGATCAGCTGGTTGCCAGCATTCTTGGCTGATTATTGATTTTTTTCCGCTGCGCTAGTAGCTCGGCCAAGGAATTGCATTTTGTTTTCATGTGGCATTGTTTGAAAGAAGAATAGAGTGGGATCCAAAGCGAGAGATCTGTTGAATGTGTTAGCATGGAAGCCCATGAGCACAAGTTGTGTGTGTGAGCAGAAGTTTGCAAGGTGTTTGTAGGCGAATGCTCATGACTAGGAAGGAAAGATCAGAAGTGTAGTCAGAACCCCAGGAACTGCAGATCGTGTATAGATCCAGTAGGCAGCAGGTTGTTTGTTTAAGTTAAGCACTCTCCTTTTTGGTTACACAAAATCAGCAAATGTACATTGTTCGACAAAGGTAGGTCATTTCAAATAGGTAGTTTTCTTCGTATCATTTTGAAAATTTGTCCATCTAGGCTCATCCTTTAATATGAACCAAGAATGTATGAAATCAAAACTTTGATTATCGAGGGGGTTTGATTTGAATAATTTTAGCACCTTATGCAAAACATCTTATGTTGAAGTCCTAAATTCACAAAGCACAACCATTGCTCCATAATGCCCAACAAACTTGGTAATGTCATGTTTAATCATTCTCCATTTTGTTTCAAAGGATCTCCTAGGCCACTCAAACCACAAGTAGGTCAATTTCAATTATAATGCTCCCAAATTTGATTCCAAAATGAAATTGATCCCAACCAATGTTTTTTGTGAAGTCTTGATAAGCAAGAAAAAAGTTGTTTCATCTCATGTAGAACAAAGATCTTTTCCTTGTTACTATTCATCACCAAAGCATCTACATCCATGAGCTATAACATTTTCTTGGCTAGATCTTTGCAAGACTATTCAAATGCTTACTATGATGTGACAAAATTATGAGAAAAAAGACATATTTTGACCAAATCAAAGTTTCTTATAACAACTAAGGTGTGCAATGGATGTGCACATGGGTGTCATTTATGGTTGCCAATGGTAAGGCACCATCACAATGAACATTTGAAACTTGTGGTGGAGATGCTCTTCACCCAAACCCCTTGTTTGGGCCTCTATGAATATTTATCACATCCCCTCTAGAGTATTAATCAATTCCCTCTCCCTTATTATGAACATAAAAAAATTGAACTCAATGAGGCTTGAGAAAAAAATCTTTTCTTTTCTTAGAAAAAGCACCCAAAGACAAAGACAATCTTTTTTCTTTAAGGAAAAACCGCCAAAAGAGGACACTAATTCACTTTTTGGGCGAAAATTCCCGCTTATTTTTTCCCGCAAAAAAAGTCGCCAAAATTCGCCGTTTCACATGCTTGTCTACTAGTTACTATTTGAATGGCTCTCTACAAAAGTACACTGTGTAAACCATTTTTACTGCGGGAGTGAAATTACTCTTACTACATACGTACCCACACTAATAATAGTAAGGGGGTAAATTACTCTTACAGTGGTCTCGTTTTTTACTTTTTTCTACTTTTTGGTCTCCACAAGGACCAAAAAAGAAAAGTGACTGCTTCTGATTGGTCGATCATAATGATTGGTTCAGGTGAAAGCATTCAAATAATCTTTGACCGTATGTTGTCCAATTTTGCCTGTTTATACGGATGGGTCACAGGAGACAATTAACACTCTATTTTGAACATTGGTCAATGGTCAAAATAAGGGTTATCGGTGGACTTATAAATTTAAATAACAATAAATAAATTTGGATTTTATTTTTTATTATATTATATTATATTACTACCTAAATATTAACAACCCACAAGCAGGTTGTTACTAGGTTGGTAGTAAAAAGTAAAAAAGCCCTCACCTATGTATAAACCATTTACTTACCTAGTAGTTACCTATTTTCCTACCTTTCTACCTATATATGAGACCTATTTCCTACAAAATTGGTTACCAAACTGAAACCAAATATTAACCCAGTTGAGGTTCATCCACAACTGCATAATTATGAGCATCCAGAGGATGTTGTGATGGTGGGTGCTGCTAGTTCATTGTGACTTAGGTGAACCTGTTCTTAGGTCATGGTTTGTCCTCTAGTGAGTCACTAACCAGTGGTGGTCCAAGTTCAAGCCAACCCCGGTCACAAAATGTGCCCTAAAGGGTGACTTGTTTTCTTAGAGTAAAAGACCACAGGTAGGTCATTAACTAGCATATGTAGGTAGGAAATTAAAGAATCAGTAGTAATCGAAGTTAGAAATGATTGAGCTAGTATCCATTCTTGGTGATTCTTGAAAAACATGTAAAATTGACAAGCATGATTGCTTTTTTTCTTTTTCTTTTTGTTCTTTTTAATTTAATTTTTTAAAATAAAATAAAATATTTAATTTATTAAAAATGGGATTTTAAAATTCTGTTGTAAATTTGACAAAATTTTGCTAATTTTTTGGGAATTTTTCACCAAAAAAATTAAATTAAAAAAATTGGAAAGAAAGAGCTTGTATCCTTTATGTAAAACATGTGTACCAATGTTGTATTAATATACAAATTTGTACTCCAATACACATATATTGAATAATTTGGAATGGATAAGAGTGATGAAAGATCAATATAGAACCATGTGACCTCAGAAAAAAACTCTAAATCAATCCAAAGGTTTACATATAGTTTCAATTTGAAAAAAAATTATAATCATATTTTCTTTAAAATATCCAAGTATTGTGATTCCACTTGTATTAGCTTTTATTTTCATTTTATACCAATAATTTATACATTCCGAAAGAATAATAAATTACATAAATTATTATTTTTAAAAACACCTACAATGATAGAATGCAATGTTTAGAATCAATTAATTTGAGAAATAGTTAAAAGTGAAATCATTATTATTTTTAATGTAAAAATAAATCAGAAATGTGAATTAATCTTTAATAAAACTCTCAAAAAATGTCCAAAATCATTTAAAAGTAAAAGGTAAAATTAAATTAATCTTAAAATTAAATTTTATGATCATCTAAAATGTCTCTCATAAATTTCATAATCATCTAAATTTACTTTTTTAATTTATAAATTTTATTCTAATGGTTAAATCATTTCAAAAATAATAATTGTAAGCATCACTTTGAAAAGGAAGATTTTAAAAGATATGTGAAAAAGAGGTAAAGATAATGATAAATAAGGTGGAGATTTTTTTAAGGGTATTTGAAATTTTTATGGAATGTATTGTAATAGTTAAATAGATTTTAAAATCTTAATTTTAAACTTCACTTTGAAAGGGAGGATTTCAAAGGGCATGTGAAAAAGAGGTAAAGACTTTGAAAAGATATTTAAAAAATTCCACTAGCAATGGTAGTATTGGAGCTTGTATAAGTTATGCATGTTATTGTCCACTAATAGTCTCGTCTTACTAAAATAAATTTCAATTTGGAATTTGTTATTGATGGAATGGAAAAGTGTTTTTCAACACCATAGTCAAGGATGATGGAAATTATGAGCATATTTTCAATACCTTGTGCAACAATTTGCATCCTATTTCTCTTCAATTGAATTTGAATTCCCTTCAATGTACACTGCACCTTGTTTTTATGATTGCATAAATGATTACGTTTGCAATCATTTATGTCACTTATGTTATGATTACATGATTTGGTATTGATCAAATTAGCCATGTAATAATTATCATGAATCAATTTTGTGATCATAGTCATAAGTGCCATCTATAACTACATCTTTCATGATTGTAGTGATTTTGAACATAGTCATGGAACACATATCACATGGCCCATACTAATCCACATGGGTTATTAGATTATTTTATCAAATATAAAATATGATTTTTTAAAACCTATTAACTGTTACCACATGGTAAACCTCTCAACATAAATTAAGCATGTAGGCAATTTAAGTTAAATAAATTAGGCTACATAGGTTTAAAACACACCTAAATATGTTAAGAACACTTAAAACCCTAAGCTAACTAGCATAGGCTAGGGTAGGTAGGCTCCTTAGGTTGCAAGTGCAAGGATTTAATTCCCTCGCCTCCACATTGGGGACAAAATTCTTACCATTGCACCAAAAAAATTATGTGATATAAAATGTAACCACATTATAATAAACATTTTAAACCTACGTGAACAACTTAACATACTTACCTTAGAGCCTACTTAAGGTTACTTATGTTGTCCTAGATCTACTTAAGGGTTACATGGACTTCCTAACCTACTTAACTTACACTACATGAAAAATCATGTTTGTGGAAATTTTATTACCATGCAACTTATGTGCAATTAAATTGCATCTTTTACACAAAATACAATGTATCTATAAATAAAATACAATGTTGGAATTCATAAAATCCCGTTATAGTCATAATATATGTGTGTGGTGCCCCTTTATGATTACAATATGGACTTGTATATATGATTTTGGTCAATATATTTTAACTTTATTTGTAAATTGCATGAAAATTGTTACATGCAATTATGGTGCAAGAGGTGTACAACTTTGAATTATCAATCATCCCACACTTGCACATTATTACAAAACACATCTACATTTCACTTGCATTTTATCAAACATATGCAAAAGCAAAAACAAATGACACATGGTAGTAAATTAATAAATCTCCCCTTTGCATTAGTGACCTTTATGTGCCTATGTTTGTTTTCAAGAATTTCAAAATGAAGTAGATTAGAGGTCTCCTTTCTAAACATTTTGTGCGTTTCTTTTTCTTTTGGTGATGTGATTATCGTATGTGGTACAGAGTTAAGATTATTTCTACCATTCTAGTTTTCAATTAAAAATTAAAGGTTGTTACAAATTTGAAATTATTCATTTAGAAAACATGAAGGTTTGAAGGCCCATGAATGTTCTTTTGTCCACAAATAAATTGAAATGAGGAATACATCCAATTTGTGTAAAAGTCAATTTATAAAATGTTGTTTATAATGACGAGGGATTTGTGAGGGGTAAAAAAAATTTCGATGATATTCATGTTATGGTTTTTCTTTGTGTGTTTGAACCAATGTTGTGTGTGTAAGTGTCAATTTAGCCATATATACAACATGTAAATCCAGTGTAAGTGTAAATGTAAACATTTATCTTGTTGCAATGTATATATATATATATATACACTTACACAAGGCCAATGTAAATATTTGTCAAATACACTTACAGGGCCCATGTGTAAATGTTTTGGGGCATGTAAATGTAAGTGTAAAAACTAAAATTATTTGTAAAGTCACCATTTTTTGGGCCTCCTTTCACCCCAAACCTTTCTTTTAGAGGTATCCATAAAGTAAGGGAATTTTATGAAATTTGGGAGTGAAATGTTGAAAATCAGCATTTAGTGCACAAGGTTCAAGATTAATTATAATTTTTTTACAAATAGGAGCAGTGAAAATATATGTAGCAACAATGGAGGGGCTAAAGAAAAAGGAAATATAGGGTGAAACTCAATTCACCACAAAAACTAAGGTTCCCCCACCTTTGAATGTTAATGTGTTTTTTTAAAAAAAAACCTCACCCTATTTATGATAACCTTAAGGTTTTAGTGTTGTTTTCCTTACTTTATAGATAATTTTATTGTATATTTTTAATGACTAGACCTCCTTGCAAAGTCATATGAATTAGTTGTGGGTGTATATTTTGAGGGTTTTTTTTTTTTTTTTTTTTTTTTTTTTTTTTTGCAATGGCCAATTTAGCTAACTTATTTTCAAAAACATTATGAAATCTCCCCTCCTCAAAATCACATTTTTTACATTGTTATATATTTACATTGTTTTACATAACCATGTAAAATCATGTAAAACTATATAAATATATTTATTTTTACACTTACACAAACTGTAAATCCCAAACCATTTACATGCACAACATTGGTTCAAACATTTAGATTTTGGGGCAAAAGGTGGAGTTGAAGAAAAATTAGTTTGTTTAAACATGCATGTTATTTTGTGCATTTACAATTATTTTCATTGTTTTTGTGGTACAAAACCTTGTTGATAATGTTTGAATCCATCAAAATCAAAATTTGTGACAAGTGATTGAAATTGTAAACAACATTTTGCAATCATTTTCATATTAATCACGTATGACAAGTTGCAAGTGACATGATGTAAGAAATGACGTCATCCATTTTCAAATGACATTTGCAATAAAAAATACATGGTCATCCTTTGACCAAATTGTATAAATATGGTTTACGTGGCACAAATCTACGATTATAATGCAACTATTTTGGTAGCTTATAAAAATTCATCATGTGGCAATTATGTTGCAAACAAATTACCACCTACTACTTAGCCCAACCTATTATTAAATTACTAACCTACTACCTATTAGTAGCCTAACCTATTACATAGTTTTAGAAGAAAATGCATATGATGTTATATAATATTGTTACGTTTGCTAATAATTATTCATTAATTGTGTTGTTGTTTGTTGTGTAGTAAACCAAACCAAGACATGCAAGAAGACAAATGCAAAATAGCAACTTGATAAAACAACTTAAAAACAAATATGATGAAGTTTAACTTTAATATTTCCATTATATGATGCATTGTTTTGAACATCACTGTTGTGTGCAAATATATTTGTTATATAGTTTGTATATCAAATCACAACATGTTACATATGTTGCATTTTAATGATAAATTAGATGCAACAATTTATGTATGTTATTTGTTAGAACAAGTCAATGGCATTACATTTGTAAAATAGTTTATTTAGGATGAAAGTATGGATTTCTAGATATTTTCCAGACTACAAGGCTATTTATATGTTATTGACCTCACTTCATATGTGACATTAAATATTACAATATGGTGAATTTCAAAAATAGGCAAGGTGGAATGTATAAATTGTGGTTTGTTCCATTTCAACAAAATAGAAAAGGGCGTCTCACAAAATGGAAATACAAGTTTTCGATATAGTTCCATATATGATTGTTGTGTTCATCATTTTGTGATGAACCTTTATATGGGAAAAGGATAACTTTTGCCATAAGTAGTTTGGGCAGTATAGATTTATAGTCAAATTGTATTTCAATACAAAAGAACATCTTTTAAAATATTCTTATAATGTATTTTCTAACATTGAATGTCAATGCATAATAATTTTAATAAATTTATTATTATTTATCAATAATGATAGAATGCATTTTTGCACTATGTATCACAATGTGGACAACTATAATGTGCGTGCAAGCTTTGTTGGACATGATAGTGAAGAATGGTGTCATAACATCACAATACTTGCAAAGTTACCAAAACATATAATTATAATTTTTCATAAGTTGCATTCCATAAACATTATATATCCATTGCCAATTATATTATAAGTTACAAAATAATACTATTGTTAAATCCTTAATTACTACAAAATCCCAAAATATATTCCAAACTATTGGTTTTAATCACAAAATAAAATTTTGTTAGTTGCATATTACCATTTTTTTATCAAATACAGTTACAAGTTAGTATCACGATTTTAAAAACAAGTTATAGCCTAATAGTTATAAAATCTTGACATTTCATTAATAATGTTGACAAACAATGATCCATGTAAATGCCACAACAAGGTGGGTTCATTTTTTTCTTGCCAATCCAATGTGGCATTTGATCCACATGAATGCCATGTTGACACCAACCCAAATTTTGTTGCCAATCCAACATGGCATTGAAACTTTTAGCATGGACACTTGTTTCTAACCAAGTTACATGCATTTTTAACCATATGCACTATAAGATGTTTGGTGCAACTATTGCAACTTATTTAATAACATTTGAGGCATAGAAATATTTCAAGTTGCAAGTGATTGTTACAATTGAAAAATGCAATGGTCTAAGGCAAGTTGCAAAACCCCATTTCCCTCATAGTGCTACTTACCTACCTATTTAGCCTACCCAACCTACCTAACCAACTTAGCTACCTTTCATACTTAACCAATGCACTTAACTTACTTACATATTTATCCTATCTTAATTACTTAACTACTTAGCCTAGGCACCTCTTTACATGCCTAAGCTAGTTACACCTCTATCAACATGACGATTAGTCATTTAGTTGTAGTACCATAATCATTTTGGACTAAAGTCTCATGACTCAAGTCAAATATGATTATTTCATATGACTACATGACTAGGTTTGGATAATAGTCATAATCACCCATGTTTTGCCATAAAGATATTTGAATTCAATTCAAGTTACATACATCATTCAATATTTGAATTCAAACGGAATTTAAATTCGACAAAATCAACTAATTTTTCAATCATTTTATTGTCATTAGTTGGGTGTGACAATATGAAGCCCAAATACTTGTAAAGGTTTTACCTTTTCATGCAGGTGGGTAAGGAAGAGGAGTGAAGTAGCTAAGCTTGGAAGAAATAGGTATTTTAGTGGATGTTGTGAATGGCTTGAAACCATAGATTGTGGATAAATGCCCAAAAAACAAATCATCAAAATAAGAGCATGAAATGACATATATGTTAGTTCAAAAGGCATATTTAAAAAGTTTATTGGTAGCTACTCTTCTTTGACCACTTTATGTGTAAGGTAAAGCCTAAGGGTGGTGTTGTTCCCAAAATAAAAGGACTAGGATAAGTTGTTGGTTGAATTTGTCCCAACATTTTAGGAATCTTTGCCACCAATGGGCTTCATAAATTGTAAGTCATTAAGTGAACCATGTCATAAGCCTAAAAGAATGTAAATCACGAGGTAGTAAAAGGAGGGATTTTATCATTGATTGTGTTAAAGGTGAAAAATCACGAAAATGCAACTCTCCAAGAATAAATGAATATTTTATCACAAATTCCTTTAAAAAACTCCAAATTTCCAAGAACTTTTTCTTTGGGAACTTATCACCACCTTTTTATTGATTTGCTATTATTTTAACAATGCAAGGTAAAGCCCAAAACCATATTGGAATAAAGGCCCACGAGAGGTATAAAGGGCTTGCACAAGGCATGTTTGAACATGGCCCAATTATGATAAAGCTTGTGGCTCATGGTTCTACTAAGCATAAAAGCCTACATCAATTTTTGTTTATATATTCCCTTGTGCATATGAAATTTTCTTTCTTCAAAAAACCAAAACATTTGCATTAGCAAACATTATGTTTTTCAAAATGCTTGCTTTTCATAGAGGTTTACAAAAAATGTAACTATCACAAACTTACCATTCAACAATTTAATAATGGAAATCGTGTGAAGTTCATTCATTCATTATTGTGCATCATGCATGGATATTGTGTGTGGATCTTATGCTTAATTAAATAGTAGGCATTTGATCCCTCCTTTTTCTTTTAGGATGGGTATTAATGGATGCATAATTCATGTGCTTTACCATTGAACAAGGATTTGAACCATTATTAAACAAATTAATTTAATTTGGTAACAATACTTAGAGGTCAAGAAAATCTAACTACTAGGATAATAGCTAGAGTATTGTTTCACACACATATTAAATTTTTATGGCTCTCAAAACCAATATTGATAATAATGTATATAATAAGCTCACAACAATATATTAGTGTAACATTGTTTTGTACCCATCACTAAGTTATCAATCAAACACTTAATCCAACAATTTTTTAATTAATAAATTTCTATATGTAAGAAATAAATCAAATAACTCACAAATTTTTTATATTATTTAAATTTTCATCAATTTAAAAAAATTCTTGTTCATTTATACTATTTCAAAATTTGGAAAATTCTTATCATGAATATTTTGATACTATGAGAAAATTGTGTCCGTTGCAACTTGTCTGATGCAACTAAAAAATGTTCGATACAACTAGATTACAACTAAAACATGTATGATAGAATTAGATTACAACTAGACATATTAGTTGCAACGAACATGATTTTTTCATAATGGGTGAAAGCATAGTTAGAGGGACAATTTGGATTGACATAGTTGTAATTTTTCTAATTTATAAATGAACTTAGAATGTAAAGTCATATTTCACATCAACATTGTCATTTTTTTAGTTATCCATGTTGCAATAGAATTTATTAGGAATCATATTTAAAATTATGAATGAGTTTTAAGAATAGAATGGATTCATAGTAGATGTTTAAACCATAAATGGTCTAATTTTGATCATAAAATAAAATATTTGCACATGGACTCAAAAAAATGCCATAATCCACACTTGTTTTTTTGTAAAATAATTTTGTTATAAAATAAATAGGACAACATCAAACGAGATGTCTAAAAATGAGGTGCATTGAAACTTTCTCTGTAAAACACATTTCTGATTTTATTAATTTAATATTTTATTAATCCATTTCTCATTCAAAATTTCATATTTTTACATAAAATTTTTGACCAAACATATGTTTAACCATGTGCACATTTGGGATTACCCATATTTTTAAATGGAAACATAAGAAAATGTAGATTAGATGCACAAGTTGTTAAATATTAAAATGATGAAATTTATGTTAATTAAAAAAATAGACTTTCAAAAGGAAAAAAATGAATCACCTAACCATGCTTTCACTCTCATTTCATTTGTTGAATACAAATCAAAATTTGAAAAAAAAAATCATTTCATTAACCAAAATTTGAAAATAATATTGTATATAGCCCTATTGATAAACATATAGCCCTATTAATTAGTTTTTTAAGAAAAATGTCAAAAAAAATTGACAAAAATCTTTTTTCCATGTTAAAATTTTGAAAAATGGTAAAATGAAATGTTTAACTTTGAATTATGAACTTTGCTTTTTCAAAAGTCACATAAGGATAAAACAAGTCTTTTTTTAATTAATCACTTAACATTAGTTATGATTGTCAACAATTTGTGACTTATGCATCATACATGGTAGGTGTTAACTCTATGATTGTGTTGTGTGTCATATGTTGCATTCTTAGTTTAATTACTAATTAGTTTTGATTGGACAAATCCTCTTTTTATTAGCTTGGATGTCATTTTCAATTTTATTTACTTCATTTACAACTTTATTGTCACCTAAACATGAGTTTTCCAAAAAAAAAATGTTGAATTGTAAATTATTATTATTGTTATTTTCAAATGTAAATGATTCAAAAATAATTATTATATATCACCTTATTATCAAACCAAGCTATGTACTACTCACTATTTCATTTTGTCAATACCTTAGAAGGGTATGGATGTGACAAATCTAAAACATTTCAAAGTTCTAATTTGACAAAAAATGACACTTTCATTATTTGGAAATGAATAGATATTTTAAAAATAAAATCATAGTGCATTTCATCAATAGTGAAATTGGTAGTAATTAGTCGTTTGTTGAAATAACTTAATGTTGAAAGAATTGAGATGGGCAAACCTTGATCAAACATTTCAAATTTGGGCAATTTAAAAATATACTTCAAAAGTTCACTAAATGTAGGTTTGAACTTTGAACACCTTTAAATACCACTAAAATAGACATATCACAACCATATCATTAGGTGTGATAGGGACTTGAATGTGTGTGCAAATGTGTTGGTAATTTAAGAAAAGGAACTCAACAACTCTATTTTATATATTAAAATAAGTGTGTGTGTTTGTTTGTTTGGTTGTGACCACGTTGTAAACCTCTCAAACCATGGGCCCTTCATTTTACTTTTGGCATTACTAAATAGCCTTTGACGAGGAAATGTGCATGTTTGTAATTTCACAATTTTTGGACTAAGGAAGCAAAAGTTTTTGAATTTAGAAAGTTTTTTTTTGTCTTTGAAAAATAGTTTTAAATAACTTTAGCAAGGTTCCATGAGAACTCTAAAGTTAAGCCCATTTAAACTAATATAATGTTGGAATAGGTGACCTTACAAGAAATTTAATATACTTGGGCTAATGGCAACATGCCCACTACCTTACCAAAAGGTCAATTTTGTCATTAAATAATCCTCAAAATAGTGAAATGAAAATTTGTGAAAATATGAAATTGTTGTGTTGAAAATCGTCATAATTATCATATGTTACATTCTGAATAATTTCACTATTCGTATCACAATATTATAGAAAATTATGGAAAATAAATAATTTCAAAATTTAAAAACGAATTCATTTTTTGAAAAAAAATTATTTGTTTTGTCAATGTGGAAATGATAGTCCACAAGAAAGGGTGTGGATCCTAAGTTTTTTTGTCAACCCACCACCTCTTGGAAATTATGCTTTAGCAGCAAGTACAATAACTTGTGCCATTTTCATTAGGATAATTTGGCAAGTACATATTATAATACCTTGGTAGTTTTGACGCTAATTAAGGTAGAGCAACCGATGAGCAAATACTTAAGGGTTTAGAGAATTGATGCATCTCAGATGTTGCTCCATTACAACAAAAGCTAAAATCAAAATTGTAAAGCTAAACATTGCGCATCCAAGGGCGCTTGAATCATAAAAAAAGTTAATGAGCAAGTTATGCATATTTTAAGGTCTAGGGGTCAAAAACACAACAAGAAAATTCCTTGATCATTTAGCAACGCATGAACATCATCTTGCTCATGCATGAACAAATGTTCAATGATCCATTCAACTGAACGTTACTACCCTTTTCACAAATATTGAATGCATCATAAGGACAAACAATATAGGGCACACAAATGTTCATATTTGGTTTCAATGGACATGATTATAAAAAAATGTTTTTTTAATCGATGGTGACATGGGCAAGAGAAAGAAAAACCCTAATTTTGCCACCTGCTCTTGGCCACCACCACCTCCTCCTTCAACTACATGTACCAAAATTTTGTGCACGTTGCTTTTCTTTGGAGCTTAGGCGATCGTGATGTTGCTAGTACAGTTCTTGAATTAAATCACTTAAAGTTCAAACACTTCAAATTTGTTCCCTCTTAGTTGCAACTATTAGTGATCTTGGTCTTGGTGGTCCTTGTCTTGCATCTCTTGTGTTTATAGCTTGTGACCCTCGTGGTCGTAGTCCTCATGTTAATTGTTGTCTTCCTTTTCCTCCTTCTTGGTTGTAGTTATTAGTGACCCTCCTGGTCATTGTGATCTTGATCTTGGTGGTTTGAATCTTACATCTATTGTGCTTGCATGTCTTCTAACTATTCGCAACCTTCCTAGTCGTGGTTTTCATGTTGATTGTTGTCTTATTTTTCCTCCTTTTTAATTACATAGTTCTATTAATGACCCTCTTAGTCATTGTGATCTTGATCTTGGTGGTTTAAGTCTTGCATTTCTTGCAACTACTTGCAACCCTCTTGGTCATAGTCTTCATGTTGGTCATCGTCTTCCTTTTCCTCCCTCCTGATTGTAGTTATTAATGACCTTCTTGGTTATCGTGATCATGATCTTGGTGGTCTAAATCTTGCATATTTTATGCTTACATTTCTTGTAGTTGCTTGCGACCCTCTTAATCACAGTCTTCATGTTGATCGTCATCTTCTTTCTCCTCCCTCTTGGCTGTAACTATTAGCGACCTTTTTAGTCGTAGTCTTCATGTTGATCATCATCTTCCTTTTCCTTCGTCTTGGTTGTAGCTACTAGTGACCCTCCTAATCGTTGTGATTTTGATCTTGGTGGTCTTCATCTTGCATCTTTTGTGTTTATAGCTATTCATGACCCTCCTACTCGCGGTCCTCATGTTAATCATTGTCTTCCTTTTCTTCCCTCTTGGCTGCAATTGCTAGCAACCTTCTTGGTTGTTAAATATAGTTGATCTTGGTGGTCCAAGTCTTGCATCTCTTGTGTTTACAATTGTTCGTAACCTTCTTTATTGTGATCCTCATGTCGATCGTCATCTTCCTTTTCTTCCCTCTTGGCTGCAGTTGCTAGCGACCTTCCTAGTCGTCGTGATCTTGATTTTAGTGGTCCGAGTTTTGCATCTCTTGTGTTTATAGCTGCATTGTTCCTCCTAGTCATGATCTTGATATTCGTGGTCTTAGTTGCAATTGTTGGCGATCCTTTTAGTTGTGGTCTTGGTTACAACTACTAACAATCTTCTTGGTTGTGGTCTTGGTTGCAACTATTGGCGATCTTCTTGGTTGTGGTCTTGATTGTAGCTGTTGATGATCCTCCTAAACCTTAACCCCCGCCCTTATTTTAGTTACTTAGTAGAACAAGGCAAGTGTGTTTTAACATGATCACAAGCAAACCTTGCCTCCCATTGCATTGGAATAAACCTTTAAAATCTTGTAATTGGAATGATTTTGGCCTTTGTGCAACCCAGGAAATTCATAGATGTTCATGTAAATGTTGCAGTACTTCCTTAACAATTGTTGTAAACTAATTGTATTCAAAATCTACTCTTGCACTTTTGGTAGTTGCATGATGAAGTGCTTGTTCATTTACAATGAAATAAGTTGCAAAATTTTTAACCTTATTTTCCTCCCTTTCCTTGCAACATGTTTTTCTAATTACCTTTGTAGCTACCTTTTCCATAGCCTTTTTATGCATAACTACTAGGTATTCAACATTGATCACAACATGAAATTGTGAGTAGTCCACTAATGGTTTATTTCCTCTGGTCTATTTTGCAGGTAAATGAAGGAACAATAACAATTGGTGCATTTTCATGGTATCTTGAGTCAGGTTCAAAGAAATTTGTTCTTCTTGCAATTGTTCTTGACTAAAGTTGTCTAAATTTACCACTAAATGTGCAAGCCCCCACCTTTAAACCAAACCCTCAAACCCTTATAAATGTTTGATACAACACCCATTATCGAACCTTAACAAATTGGCAAAGCGGAAAAATGTGCTCAAAGTTGGCAAATTGCAAAAAAAACATTTGTAAATCCGTTCACAAAAACACCCATCTTTGAACGACCAAACCAACATCACACACATGGGTATCTTTTTTGGGTCTTGAGTAAGCATGCACAACTATTCATCTTGATACCTTTTAGCACACACGATAACCTTTAAAGGCACTTAATTTTTTTAAAAAAACATTTTAAAACTACCCCTTACATTGATCATAAGAGAACCCCCTTGAATAGCAAAGGCCAAAAATCGTCATAGTAAATTTTTTTGTTGAATGTTCGATAATAAGTACATTGGTGAACAATGAATAGATTTTGATTGTCCCTTCTCCAAGTGTTCGCCCACTGGCCCTTGAACGACAAAGGGATGCTCTACTTTATATTATTTGTAAAAGTATTGAAATTTCCAAAAAAAATAAAAATAACAAATAACCAAATTTTTTGAAAGAAAATAAAGAATCTTTTGAAATATTTATAGAAAATATTTTATTGTTCAACATGGAATTTTCAAAATTAATTAATTATTTGAAAGGCATGTGTTGAAGTTGCCCATGTATTGGGGTATTAATGTATGCACATAGTCGAGATCTAGTTATTAGTCTCCAAATTTCATGGGAAAATAATTGCATGTTTAGTTATTGTCACATGCAACACTGAACCAACACCATCAACTGGATGAAAATTATTATTTAGTTATGGATGAACTTCATATGAGTTAATATTTGGTTTCATCTTGGCAACTAATTCTGTATGAAATAGGTCTCATATATAGGTTGATAGGTGGGAAAATAAGTAACTAATGCTAGGTAAGTAGATGGTTTATACATAAGTAAGGGATGTTTTTACTACCTATCTAGTAAGTAGGAAAAAAAAAACAATTGAGCTAACCACCATGGTTAGTTAGGGAACTAGAACCCAACATAAAATTGTTTCCTAACCTTTTAACATTCATCCTTCATGGTGTGCTGGTGGGTGTTGGTCCACTGTGGTCAACACAAACCAACAACCCTTAGTGCACCATGCAGGATGGATGGTTTGTGAACAAGAAACATTTTTTTTGCTACATTGCTCTATCACAGTTAACCATGGTAATTAGTTATGTACTAACTATCCACATGTATCTATTTACCTACCTAGTAATCGCACATTCTACTTTCACCTTAGTGTTGCATTTTTGTTTTGGATTGATTTAGTTTTTGGCATGTAGTCTTTTCACGTGTGAATGTGGACATGGGTTAGATGCATCTGGCAAACATTTAACTCGTTGCCTGTTTGGAGGTTAATGGATAGCCACACATGACACCATCTAAGATGTTATGTATGCCCTCACTCGAAAGAATGGGCACACTGTATGGAGAGAGTGGTGGTATATTCTTATGTTAGGAATTTCATTACAAGTCAATCTTTACATGACCTGAAAGGACCAGGTCTTTGTTGTTGATGTGGTGGTTACTAACCTGACGTGGGAGACAATGGTTTTGAATGTCATTAGTCAACTAGCAAGTGTAGCTACGAAACTTAACGTCATTACTAAGATCTGCAAATATAGAGGGTTTCATGAGGGGCACCATTTTATTTTGATGGCCATGGAGGTGCACTTGGGCGTGATATGGGTCATTTCATCAAGGAATGTGCCCATCTTTTTCACGATAAACAATCAAAAGGTCATTTATATTTATCTTTTTGCATTTTTTTTAAGGCAATATGTTAATATTGTTTTTCAACATGCTTTAGCTTCTACTATAAAGAGGAAAATTGTGTTGGCAAGTGATGCGTGTTCTACACCTCCCATTATTATTAGATCTCATGATTTGCATGTAGGTGACATTAGAAGGGTTGTGGGTCAGATAGCTTCCTACCACAAGAGGGACTAACCTTCTCTCTTCTTTTGGTTCTTGCGGGCTATTCGTCTTTTGGCCTTTCTTTGGCCATCCCTCTTTTGTCACCCCTGTGATAGTTCTGGCCATCGATCTTTTATTTGACTTTTTTTTCTTACAAATAGTTATCACCAAGTACCTTACCTAGTTACATAGTAACTATACTTGTGTATGGTACTTACCCACTTACATCCCTAGTCACCTAGGGGGTACGAGGCAGTCAATTTTTTTAAAGGTAAAATATCACGAGTTGGCCACCCCCTTCTATTTTGTTAAAGGAAATCTTTAAGAAAAAATCAAGATGAGTCACCTAACTTTTTCCCTACTTGGTAGGTAGGTATGAGGGGGGATGTACACTGTAGAGTGTTTGCAGGATAATTACTGAGGTGGAACCTTGGTAACTGGGACTCAGTTGTGGCTTCATCCATAACTGCCAAGTCATAATGAGTTTCGAATGGATGATGGATGGATGGATAGTGCACCGGTGAGTGCAGGTAGGAGAAGTCCATGTTTACTCGTGCAACCCCCCAGTCTGAGTGACTTTTTTCTTATTGGCAAGTTTTGACCAAATTTTGACCTGCAAAGTATGTTTCCAACCCATACAAAGGATTTTTCATCAAAGAAATGACCCAAATTTGTCAGATTTCAAGAAAATAAAATTTCCAAATCACCAAATTTTTATAATAAGTTCCAGTAGATAGTCAAGAATATAGAAATATTTTTTTGAATTAAAAAAAACTCATTTGTGGTATATAGCCAAAATTATATTAAAAAACAATTTCTGGATGTTCACCACTTTGGCTGCATCACAAAATTGAGCCAAAAAAAAAAAAACATGCCTCTTGACTCCTGAGCAGTGTTTCTATTCAATTCTTTTTGGCAAAATTTCCCACACTGCGGTGCCAAAAGAAAAATCCAGAGCAAAGGATTTTTTTAGGGAAAAATCAAAGTAGCCACATTTTGAGGAAAAAAACTCTGAAGTCTCCATACTTAGACAATAGATTTGCAGAGGTAGCCAAAATTTGTGTGCATCCATAGCTGCGTGCTTCAGCAGAATCTCAAGAAAAGCAGATGATGATGAGAAAGAAACTGAACACAACTGCATTGAAAGCATCATGTGTCATGGAGCCCAGAGGAACAGGGATCAGATAATGGGGTAAAAGTGTTCAGACATTCTCTAACTCCCCATCAACAGGTGTGTTTGTGAACAGCTATTTCTGCTCTTGCAATGACCAATCTCACCATCATTTACTTTTCTTCACATGAAAGTTTGTCTAGTGTTGTGAAAAATGATGTTAGAAGACTCTGAAAGAGAAGTGTGGGTGCTTTGCAAATTTCTCGGTCAAAATGGTGCATACAAGTCAAGCAAATGAATGGTGTTTCCACATGTGGCTGCAGTGTTTTGCAGATTACTTGGCTACTGAAACCGACAAATAAAAACCTAATGGCACTGAATCATCTTGTGAACCCTCCACACAGAAAGCTGGAAGGGAATCCAAGAACCAGCCTACTGTATGCTGGTAGTTGCTCAGACAACTATCAACCGGTTTATTATCTGCGATTCTGATACTGTTGCTTGCTGTTCTGTGTCCATGGCCTATGTGCCTGAGACACCCTTGCTCTTTTTGGTCCTCCCTTAGGAAGTTCTGTCAAGTCCATTACCTGCACCACCCGTGACCTCTTTGCATTTTCTACTTCCCGGTATCTCTCTTGCAATCTCCTCTTAGCCACCTCAAGCCTTGCTGCCAAACTTGTATCCTCAAGTGCTTGTGTTGTCGGTTGGCGAACTTTTGGTCTGTTTGCTATCAGCTGTAATGACTGAGATCCAACCTTTCTCACAGCTCCATGGCTGGTTCCTTTGAGAGGCAAGAGTCTATCCATTGGGCATTGGGACTGATAACTGCCTGGTGAAACTCCACTTACCTTGGCTGTTCTACTACTGCTAGCATTTGCACCTTCAGCAGCTGAATGTTCGAAGCCTCTCTCAAGTGGTTGAAAATTGTTGGATGCAGAAGCTCTGCTTTTCATGTTGGCCACTGATGGATCTTGGCCAGTAGCTCTACTCTCTCTTCTTCCCTGCAGCTCTAGTCCACTACAATGAGGTTGGATGTATGCCCTACCGCCATCATATGGTGGAGGGCTAGAACCTGTGCCTGTGAACAATTCATCGTCCCAATCTTCATCAAACAACTGGAACAGTTCAGCAGAGGGGGGTTGAGCAGCAGCTAACAGGGCACCTGGTTCAAGAGGGGGAGATGGCAATCCATTCTCTCCATGGTCATCTTGTGTGGAACCTGAACTTGAGCCTGCTAAAGCAGCAACAGCAATATCACCAGCACTCTTCACCCAATCATCCACCAAATCCTTCCATTCTCTGACCAGTACTTTGGAGAGTGAAGAGATGCGCTTTGATGAGTGCTTTCGCAAACCATTTACCTCCTTGCCTATCTCAGTCTCCTTTAGAGCTTCCACTGAGATTTGCATCTTCTGGAGCTTACACAACAATTCCAGAAGCTCCTCATCATCCAGCACCAAATCTGTGATCTTCATTTTGATCTGATTGATCTCCTGAATCTGCCTGTCTTCCTCCTCCATCTGATCTGTCAATGCCTCTGCTTCATCATACTCCTCATCCATTCCCTCGTCTGATTCCTGCTCTTGCCCTCCTTGTTCTTCTCCATTTCTCTGACCCTCTACATGCTCTTCTACTACTTCTTCGTCTTCTTCTTCTACTTCTTCTGCTTCATCTTGCTCTTCTTGTCTCCTGCTCCTCCTCTCCTGTTCCTGATGCTTAAGCTTCATCTGCTTGTTTTGGACACCAACTTTACCAGCAACTGGAAGCATAAAACCATCAAATGGCTCCAGGAGATCACTTTGAGGACTTTCAAGAGGTCGGGGGGCAAATAGCTGCTCAGCAAATGCATCTCGACGACGCCGAAGTTCATGGGGGTAAATTGAGACCGCAATTGCCAGTGCTGCGTCAATTGCTTCAAAGAGTTCTGACTCCTTGAGCCCCTCCAACCACTCCATGACTGATTTGAAACTAAATCAACCCCTATCTATTCCCTTGTGCACAGAATCAAAATGTGGCACCCTACTCTACACATCCAGTACCCATAATCACATACAGCTATTGGGGTGGTTGGAACCTAATTTGATGAGATGATGTACTATTACCCTGCAGCTGCAAAAATTGGTCCAGCTGTGAAGCGCATCGTCCTCTGAAGAAAAACAATTCCCGTCCCAAACATGAAAAGAGATCCAAGCAGATCCAACAGTGGCTATAAACTATGCATTTTTAGCCCACCAATCCGACTTACTTGAGGAGAATATAGAAGAAGAAGACCATCACAAAATGATTTCCAAACTCAAAAGTATCATATGAACATCAAGAGGAAGAAGCTCAAATTACAGTCTAATCATCAGATGCTCCTGTCATTGGCAAGACAGAAAGCCCCCGATTGTAAATGCGAATCAGATTCTTCTTGGCATACATAAGCGTCATGTCATGCTCTTCTCCTTTGTCTAGGTAAATCTCTAAAACTAGATGTAAGCAAACTGGATTTGGATCGAAACCACAAATAAATGCTCTAAAAAAAAAACAAGATAAACTAAAAGCTCCAAAACAAATTTCACAGGAAGAAGAAGAAGAAGAAGAAGAAGAGACCACAGAAAGAGAAGTCCGTTCCTTGCTCTTACTTCTCACGCTTGGGTAGTGAACCGGCAAAAAAATAACAGGGGAAAAAAAAAGTTCCTGCATCCGATGCCGCGTTCCGCAGTCGTCGCCGTCGTCGGTCGCAGAAGAAGCTCATCCACAGCCAACCAGCGAGCGTCGCCAGCAATCTGCGCTTTCGTTTCCGAAGCGCCCAACGCACAACAACGACGACTTTGCCACGAGTCGGAAGCGCCCGCGTGGCTGACTAGCGCAAGCCAAAGGAACGAACGAATGAAAAAAGGAAGGAACGAAGGAAGGAACGTACCTTGTACCTACCTTCCTGCATTTGCATCTACCTAGCTACCAAGCTTACCTTCCAGTTTACATATCTGCCTTCCTGTCTACTCAGTTTTAGTAAAGTCCCCCTCTCTGATCAGGTTTGCTTTGCCTTTGTTACCTACCTATTTGGGGGACCCTAGTAAAGACCTATTTAACTGTAAAGAGTAAAGAGCTGCTGCAAATTTTTAACCCTGTCTGTATACAGATAACTTGGGTTACAGTGAAACCTGCCTGGATTGAACACCCTATGTTCAGTTCAAAGTGTTCAAAGTAAGAAGGTGTTCATTCTAAGAGTGATAGTAAAAATTGGTGTTTTATTGGGTTTTGTGAAAGAATCAATTGATTATCACAATCTTGGACATTTGCATTCAATGTTTTACTAGATGCTTGCGCATTTGTGACAATAGTGGAGTGACTTCATCCCGCTGCTCAACTACTGTAAAATTCGAAAGAATTTGAAGTGCTTTTAACGCTTCCATGATTATTGGCTTGGGTAGCAGAATTTCTAGTTCTTCCTCTTCAATCTCAAGTTCCACCTGTGGCGCAGACAAGATTATTTCTTCCCAACTATCATCCAAAGTATCAAAAGCTGGAACGTCTTCAATTATAGTTTCTTCCTCCACTTCTATTCCTGTTGCTCTAGCAAGATGGAACATTTTTTCTTAATCTTGAGTTGGTCGATCATCTTGTTCTGGTTCTGTTGCATTTTTGTTTAAACTTGCCTTTCGGAAGCAGTTTTTAATGGTTGAAGCAACGACTTGGTCCCAACTTTGAGAGACCCAGTCAACGATGTCACCAACATTTACCTTTTTTATAGCATCAACTAAAGTAGTCACATCTTCATGGGATAAAAAAAATTCAAGAAGCATCTTGCGATATTTAACCTTAAAGTTTTGTATGATTCCAAAGTCCAAAGGTTGCGTCCCTATTGTCGTGTTTGGTGGAAGGAAAACAAGCTTGACATTGGAAAGCTCCATTTCTGGATGACAAGGAGTGTTGTTGAGAATGATAAGGGCCTTCCGATTTTCAATCTGCATTTTGGCGTTGAATTTTTGAAGATATTCCAGAAATATCATTCCTGTCATCCACGCTTTAGAGTTTGCCTTCCATATGATTTGACGAGGCAGCTGTTTGTTGAAAGCTCGTGGCATCTACGACTTGCTAATCACTAGTGGTTTAAACTTCTCACCAGTTGCTAAACATAGAAGAGGAATGGTAAATCTCTCTGTGGCCAGCTTGTCTGCTTTGCACTTTTCTCCTTGGAGTACTAAGTTGCGGTTTGGCACACCTTTCCAAAAAAGTCCAATTTCGTCCACATTCCAGATATCCCTTGTGTCATAGCCTTGAATAATGTTGGGCAAGTTATGTTTCCAATGGTTGACGACATTTTCGTCCATTCCAGCGTTTTTTCCAGACAACAAATGGAATTGTATACAATGGCGCTTGCGAAACGCCTCCAATCAACCATTCGATGCCTTGAAATTGTTCAAACCAATGATGGCCACCACTTGTAGAGGTTTGGTTTGCAAAATTGCGCTAGAAATGAGAATGTTTCGACAACGAGCGTTGGCGAACCATTCGTAAATTCTTTCATCTATGACCTTGTCGTTGTTGCTGACTCGCACATGTCTTTTCTGAGGAAGACTTGTGAATTCAAAAATAGAACTTATAATCTCACTCTTGTTCTTTTTCTAGTTGATTATTGTACCGACAGAGATAGAGTAATTT
>Ga0209611_10002429_pt1 | contig 32788 bp, 28 predicted proteins | sample S1TSphgellanicum_3_FD_187693 | JGI IMG/M metagenome (GOLD analysis project Ga0209611, IMG submission 187693) | Host-associated microbial communities from peat moss isolated from Minnesota, USA - S1T2_Fc - Sphagnum magellanicum MG (SPAdes) (version 2) | ecosystem: Host-associated > Plants > Peat... | reverse complement strand
AATGATTCTCGACTATTTGAATTGAACGTTTTGATTCTACTCATCATTCAAAGTTTCTTCATTAATTGCAAATGAATTAAGTTCCTAAACATGACTTGGAAACCTTCAAAATTAATTATATACCATGTTTTGCAATATTCTATGAAATCCTCCTTAATAAAATCTATGCATGTTAGAAGAACAAAAACGTGATGTTTGCACAAGTTTTCATGCAATGGTCATTCACATGTGTAACATGCATATATGGTAAATAGATTTTGAACTTTGTAAATGACTTTGGCATGTCATTATTTTTGTATCAACCAAGCAATGTCATTTTTATCATTTTGAAAGGTGGGTTGAAAAACATGAATGTGTAAAATTAACGTTACCTTTTTCATGTTTGCCATGACAATGTGTTTCACAACCTTGTTTTTTATACAATCTCGTTTTTGTTTATGCAGATAATATTGTGTAAGTATTGTGATTAACAATCAAACTAGGCAATTGATCCAACATTTTATAAGTCCTTTCATTCCAAAGGATAATAATTGTTTCAATGTTTTATGACAATATTAATGTTTATTTATATATCTTGTGAAATGTGGCACTTGTAAAAACACATATATTTTCCATAAGTGGTGAAAACATAAATAAGCAAATAGTTTGGACTATTACAATCATAATTTTTTTAGATTGTATATGGACTTTAAATGTAAAACCATACTCAACATTGACATAATCAAAATTTCAATTATTCATGTTGCAATAGAATTTAGTGAAAGTCATATTTTAAAAGATGGATGAATTTTAAAATAAATGGACTCATGATGGATTTTTGAAATAATTAATTTTTTTTTGTCATGCATAGAACAAATGTCATGGTAATGTCGAAAGTGAAATTAAAAAAATAGTCTCAAATCAAATGAAGTGTATAAAAATAAAATACAGTGAAAATTTCCCAATATAAGAAAAGATGATTTAAAATATAATTTTAAAAAATATTTCATTTTATTCATTGAAAGATCATTTCACAAGTTCAAAATTCAAGTTTTCACATGGATTTTTTGACCTATCAAATCTTTACATATATCTATATGGGGTGGTTTACCATTATTTTGATTATAAACATAGGGGAATGTGCATTAAATAACACAATTTATTACATGTCACAATGTGACAATTTTATCTAATGTAAAATTTGAACTTTCATACGCCACTTTTGAGTCACATAATCATGTTTTCACTCAAATGTACAATAACATACATAATGCATTAAAAAATAGAAATTGTGATGTGTTTGGAATTATTTATAAAGCTAAAAAGTTAAATATGCATGATAGTGAAGAATTATAACCTTATATTGAAAATCAGCCTATATATCAAATTGGCAATAGTAAGTTCAAAAACATCAAATTCATGAATTGTTGGGCATACGTTGTGACAAATTCTCATGATTTTATTTTCCATCCTTTGAAAGATTCAATGGTTTCATCATGATTGATGGACATGTATGTATTTGACCTTATGGATGCTATCAAATATTGCATTTTGCACCTATGTATTTTTGAATTTTTTCCATTCACCATAAACACCATGCCATAAGGAAATGAACACATTATCATGGCTCCACGTAATGTTATATATGTAAACAATTCTCACATTAAAAAAGAATTCACATCCAAAGACATTAATATGCAAACATAAACAAGTTGAAAATAAATTGAAAATGATGGAGATAAAAACATGATTATATTGCTTGTGGGGCTTCATCAACAATGAAACAAGATGGTTTTCATTCAAATGTGTAATAAAAGGTTTACCCTTTAAGGAATTGATTATTTCACCAAATCTTCATATGCTTGTCCAAAATATAAAGGAGGATAATGTTACAGGAAAATTTTAACTAGTTGAATTTTATCTTTTACTATGGAAATAATTACCACTACTATTTTAAAAAGTAGGTGGAGTTAATTTCACTATTTTAGGGTAGTTTTAGTGAAATTTTTAGAAGGTGAATAAGTGTTGAAATAAAAAATAATTTGATTTTGAAAATACTTCCATTGTTTTCAAAATATTTCTTTAGGTTTTAAAAATAACAATGAATTATGATATATCCATTTATTCAAATTGATTTGGAAAGATATGTTTGGAGGAAGGTAAGGACAAGTCATCATTATCTTTGGAGGAAGTAGGGAAAGATGGAAGGCATATTTTCATTTATTTAAAGGGAACATTTTTGGCTTTTTTGGGTCACTTTTAAAGGTTAAATTTGGATAATATATATTTAGAATATGTTTTGGTGAAGAACTTGGGAAATACATGATCGTTGTATGATTTTATGTATGAACTACAATCGAGGTATGCAAAAATAAATTTGTGTTCATTTTTTTTAATAAGCGAAATGGCAATTAATGAAATGATATAAAAAATTGTAATGTTATCTGAAGGTAATTATGGTTTACTTGGAAGAAATTAAGAGGCATTTAAGGAAGTAATTTAGTTGTTGGAAATTTTGAACAACTTGGAAAAAATAGGTTTATACGCATTAGGAGTTGAAATAAATAGGTAATTACCCCCACAAAATGGTGTGGAATGTGACACTTACCAAGTATGCCCAAATTGATGCCTAGTTGAATTTTTGATATCTTTCTAAGTAGGCACACTTTTGTGTATGTTTGAACACACCAATGTGCATACATCACATCATTCACCTTTTAAGAATTTTTTAACATGTGCATGTAATATATATGTAACATTTATAGAGATCTTGTTTGTCCTACATGTTATTCATTTTTCTTCCATAACAAATATGCATTTGAAAATCATGATTTTGAAATTTTTTGGTACTAGGGTAAACACACCCATCACTAAACACAAGTCTATTACTGAGCACCCATATAGTTGGCCTATGTTGGATCAAAAACAATTTTATGAGTGTTGTCACGCTAGCCTATCACTAAACATTTAGTGATAGACATTAGTGTTTAATGTTTTTCACCATTTTGACTAGCCATAAATTTGATGGTTTAATCATAGGGCTTTAACCGCACATATTTACATAATTTATGGGGTTTTTTTGGTGTAATAATGTTTGGTGATGGGTGGTGGGCTAAACTTCAATATGTAAAGAGGGGGGGGACACATGGGAGGTATTAGTAATGTTTGGTGAAGGGAGAAAACCAGATTTACAAGGACCCAATGTTTGGGATGGAAAAGACAATCTAATGTTGGGCATCAAATTGAACATTAAAATGGTAAAAACATAACAACAATACAAAGGGGTAGAACAAGATTTACTTTTAATGTTTGGTTTAGAGAATGAATTGGAACACCTTTACAAAAATCAAAGTTTGGAAATCCAAAACACTAGTTTGGCGATGGGGGTGTGTAGGTCATGTTAAATAGCACGTAACAAGGATCAAAGCATCACTAAAATCCAATGGATATTCAAATTAGTATATTAATTCGAGGAGAGCTTTTAATTTCCCCCCAATTTTGTGCACCCCATTCTTGCCAAAATAACATCACCACAATTAGAAAAACACAAGGCTATGTTACAAATTAGGAAATCAAACAACATTGCAACATTTTTCAACATGTTAGAGCTTCGAAGTAGTGATAATAGCTTCAAATCCTTCATTAGAATTCTGAGAGAATATGGGCTTGATCAACAACATGCAGGCAACAAAGTAGGACTATAAAAACATAGATCAAAAACTAAAGTTGTCTTAAGAGATCTTGAAGAACAAGTAGTAAACCTTGGAGTAGTCAAACATGAATCACAAGATGTAGAAGAACAAAAAGTAAACATTATAATAACTAGAGGAAGAGAAAGACCTTGAACATCAAAAATTAGATCTTATAGTAGTCAAAGCAAAGACAAAAAACCAAGATTCAAGGGTGAATGTAGAGGGACAAATAAGAAAGATTACAATAGATGAACTTTACAATGAAAAGTTCAAGAAATTTCTATATTACCGTCAGGTGTAGAGATCTATAATTCCTAGCTATAATACAAGTAGTCATAGAAGAGGCAAATTTGTTGAAGCTCCAAAAAATCATAGTTTGGTTTATACACCTACAACTTGCACAAAAACAATAGACCAAAATTTTGTTTGGAATGTCTGTGAACAATTTTATGTACTTATTATGTCTTCCCAAGAATTACATGCATATGCATTTCACACATACCCTAACTTTGCATATTTTCTTGAAAGTTGGGACAAACATAGGAAATTCAAATATGTACTTTTTGTAGAGCCATAACACACACCTCCAATTTGTTGAAAGTTGGGGCTAGGGCAATTTAAATCATGATGTTGAATGTGCCTCAGAGGAGGTGAAATTGACAACAATAGCAAGCAACACAAGACAAAGAAAATGTCTCACCACCTTCTACACAAAAGCCAACAAGGAAACAAATAAGACTTAATAGATGCAACACTATTGACAAGACCAAAGGCAAATGGACTAGTGAAACACTGGAGGAAGCCATGGATGCAATTGAAGGTGGGATAATTTCATCGAGGAAGGCAACTATGCATTGGAACATACCTTTTACTTCATTGTTTAATCACTTGTATGGCAAAACAACATTTAGGAAACTTGGGTCAACATGTGTGCTAACAAAGGAAGAAGATCAGGTTGTGGTTGTTTGGGTTTTGGCAAAATAGGAAGTTGGATTGTTAATTAACTTGCAATAGTTAAAGTTGAAAGTGGCAAAATTAACTCAAACTAAACCAACACCTTTCTGGGAATAATACCAAGGAATTCTTGGTGGTATTAGTTCAAGCAAAAACATCTTGAACCCAACATTGGTCAAGTTGAGGGTCTAGACATCAACTGAAGACAAGGATTGACAACCTAATCTTGCCATAATTTTTACCACAACTTAGAATCCCTGTACAATAAGCATAACTATGCTATAGATCACATTTGGAATTTTAATGAAACATGCATCCAAGTAGGAAGATAATTAGGAACAAGAGTCTTGGTCAAACGAAGTTCACACCAAATGTATAACATCATATTTAAGTCCAGGGAATGGTTGATTATTAACTGTGATATAAATGCAATTAGAACATCATTACTAGGGTTTTAAATCTTCAAAGAGAGACCATACTTAATGACTACATACAACTTTGTAAACTATGTATTTGTATGGCCATGCAATCAATGGCATGGATGATAACCTTCCTTTTTAAGAAATTTTTGTTTTAAAAAAAAAGGTTAGTACTAGGTGGAATATTCATAAGTAGTAAACATTTATTGATCTTGGATGGACATGGATCCAATGTCACCTTAAAAACAATTAAACAAACAAGAGGATTTGGGCTATATATGGTGACTTTACCTTCACATACATCTCATGCATTTCAGCCTTTGGATATGGCTTGTTTCAAACCTTTCAAGACTATTTTCATAAGAGAAAGAAACAAAGTAATGGTCACAAGGAATTACATTGAACTAAACAAGATAACATTGGCAAGGTGGGTAGACAAAGCCCTAGACCAAGCACTCACAAGAAAAAATATCATATTAGGGTTCATAATTACAAGGATTTGGCCATTTAAGGGCCATGGATCATAAAACAAGCCTTAATAGCTTGTACACATTATAAAATTAGACCAAAATAAAATAAAATGATGGCTACCACTGAAAGTGATGATGGGGAAATGTAATGGGTAGAAAACGTTGTAATAGAAGAGTTGATTAACATAACAACAATAACATGATCTACCTTCATGAAGAAGTAGTTGATGATCTAGCTCAAGATCAACCTAGGTATTATGTAAATACGAGTGTGAACCCCGTGCTTAATGCACAGGTGTGTGCCACCTAGGATGCCACCTAGGTGCTTCAGTTACCCATTTACCTCGGGGTTACACCCCTCTGTGGAATCCAGCAAAATCTGGCATGGGGCCTTCTACTTCACAGAATGGACCATTTTGAAGGAGTGAAATGCCTTGTGGCCATGGAAACTGAATTAAATTGCTATTAGGTGCTCACCCAAAGCTTTGTTGGGAGCTAGAAGGATTTTTTTTTTCATTTTTCTCTCGTTCCCAATGTGTTCCCTTTAAGTTCTCAATGGGTTCCCAATATGTTGCCCAAGTTCCCAATGTATTCCCCAACATATTCTCCATAGCATCTCACTTTAATCCCATACCATCCTCGTCTTGACGCCCGGAGAAACACAGGGCCTAGGTGGTTGGGGCTGCAATTATTATAAGCCCGGACGCTTCACCTTTACTACCATACAACTGCTGCTCCGTTCCCTTCAAGAGCGTGCGTGCTCTTTTGTTACACCTTTTCCTCCCTCCCCAAGAAGCTAAATTGCTAGCATGTGCAAGTCTTGCTATATTTAGCTACTATCCATCCGGATTAAGGGGAAGCTTCACGACGTCTTTGCTATATTTAACTACTGTCCGTAGCCACTGTCCGTCCAGAGTCAGGGGAAGGAACTTTCTTCCTTTACAATATATAATGCCTAGGCTTTCAATAATCAATAACCATGAATCTATAACAACATTTGCAACCTTAGTTGAAGATTTGGCACATGTTTCATTGGACATGGAAGCAATAGTCAAAAACTTAGAGCACTCAATTCAAGAAGCATTAACAGGGAGGAATTTGTTATCATTACCACAACTATTTGCAAAGACCCATGGATGAGAACCTTTAATGGATTATTCACAAAGGCATGTTGTGATTTTAGAAGAATATCTTAAAGTTATGCAACAAAAAAAAAAGGATAGGGAGGTAGCAAACCAAATAAAAGAAAATTAAAAAAAAAAGGTAAGAAAAACAAGTTAAAAAAGTTCTTGCATCAGCGACCGTAGTTGAAAGAATATCTAAAAGGGAACTTGCAAAAAAACATCGAGGAAGTTTCATTTTAGTCGTCCACATCAATTAGAAAAACATGGGATAACTTTCATTGTAACTTCAAAGAAGGGATGAAACCTCACCTTGCTGGATATAGGGGTGTCAATTTACGTGAAACAATAAACTTTGCCTATAAACAGGCCCAATAGCAGGCTAGAGATCAAATGTAGCAAAAAAGGGCCATTGTAGCATCCTTGCAACACACTCAAATAAAAATTGAAATTAAAAAGAGTGGGGAGGGAGTGAGGTTTGTTGTTCAATGAAATAAACAATGATGATAAAAAAAAAAGGGTTTGGGAAAAAGAGAAAAAACAATAATAATGAAGGTTTGTAGATTTTTTGCAACGATGTGAGAGCTAGATCATTAAGAACACCAACGTTGCAGCTTATAATCGAAGTTCAAAAGGAGTAGTAAGTGATCAGGTTTTAGGTTCAAGAGGAACATTGGTTGATAAGGTTCTAGGCTCAAGAGGAACAACAATTGATTAGGTTCCAAAGTCAAGAAGAGTGGTAGCTAATCAAGTTCCAAGCTCAAGGAGCAAAAGTTGAAGTTCAAAATTCAAAAGGAGCAGTAGGTGATCATGTTCCAAGTTTAATAGGAGCAACAATTGAAGTTCCAAGTTGAGGATGAGTGATAGTTGATCAAGTTCCAAGCTCAAGAAGAACAATAACTAAGGTTCCAATGGCATTAAAGGTCAGGTTCCAAGTTCAAAAGGAGTAGTAGTTGATGTTCCAATCTAAAGAAGAGTGATAGTTAATCAAGTTCCAAGTTCAAAAGGAATAATAACTAAGGTTCCAATGACATTAGAGGAGCAACAATTAAGGTTCAAAGCTCAAGAGGAATAGTAGCTGATGAACATCCAAGCTCAAAAGGAGCAACAGTTGAAATTCAAAGCTCAAAAAGAGTAACCAATCAAATTCAAAATTCAAGAAAAACAACAATTAATCAACATCCAAGTTCAAGAGGAACAATAGTTGAGGTTCAAAGTTCAAGAGGAGGGGTAACCAATCAAGTTCAAAGCTCAAGAGCTCAAAAGGAGCAATAGCTAATCAACATCCAAGTTGAAAAATAATAGTAGTTGAGGTTCAAAGTTCAAGAGAAATAGTAATCAATCAAGTCAAGAAACGCAGTACCTGATCAACTTCAAAGCTCAAGAGGAATGGCACCTGATCAAGTTAAAAGCTCAAGAGTAGCCACAACTAATCAAGCTCAAGAGGAGGATCCAATTCAAAGTTCAAAAGGACGATCAAGTTCAGATGAAAAAAATTAGGAAAAGTAAGTGAAACACATATTTTTAGAGCAATAAGAGAAGAATGCAAAAAACACGTGTGGTGAAAAGCACATGCACAAAGATCAAGAGAGGACTATGCATGAAGAACACATGCACCTTTCCAAGCCATTCCAACATCTACATCCCACAAACAATTTAGAGTTATTAAACATTTAGGAGAAAAGTTGGGAAGTTGCAACTACTTGTATCTTAGGAAAATGCTTTGAATGTATGATGAACACCATGAGAACAATCACAAAAATCTACATAATGAACAAAGCTCTCGATAACAATGAAAAGGCCATGAACAAAAGGGATTTAGAATGGATGGGGTGAGTGAAAAAAGGTTGGGTGTTGGGTGGTTTAGGGTTTTGGAGGCGCATTGTGTTAAAGAGGGTTTTAAAATTAGGGTTTAGCTACACATTAGCACATTGATCACCAAACATGTTTTTGCCCATTTATGGTTTTAATATCAACCATTGAATAAACATGTTTGTTATTTCCAATGGAGGGTGTACATTTGTGTAGGAGATTATTTGGTGATATCTTGGATGTTGGACATGTGTTAGGTATGATATGTGCGTTAATAGATGTTAGATCGTTCATTGATAAAGGCAAAAATTATTTGGTCAAAGTTTTTTTTAAAGTAATGAGGTCGAGACCTTTGGGAAGCCATAACTTTTGCATCCCTTGACCAAATCTAGTGATTAAAAGGCAGCATGTGCACCCCAAAGCTCCTCTACAATCCATCTTGAGAACTTGGAGGCAACCGATGCCGTAAGAGATCACAAATTTCCTCTAAGTTTTTAAGTGTATTATGTTCGAACTATTTACCCTATATATTTAAGGACTTGGGAGGTGGCCCCATGCTTATGACCTTCCAAAATATCCCCTTGCAACAAAAGAAATTTTATGTTAAAATTCAAACATGATGAAAAATACATTACCTTCACATGTTTAAAAACCCTAATCTTTTGGACGAATACACAACCTAAACCCTACAAGAATATATGCACCAAACCACAATTAATTTAATAAACAATTGATCACATGCAAATGTCATATATATATTCAATATCATGAGGAACTATCAATGGACAAAAATGAAACTTAATGAAAGACAAACCTTTAACAAAAGAAAGAAGAAATATTACAATTACTTTTTATATTGAAAATTGTCTCCATTCTCTTTCAAAAAAATCCAACCTACAACATGTATCTTCAAACTTTAAGTGCAATGCTTAACCTTTCCTAATACACCCAATCATTATGAATTTAATGTAAAAACCTCTACTTTAATTTTAAAAATTCAACATGGTCAATTCATAACATTCACTTATTTACAAACCCTAATATTCCATACCATTAAGTAATTAAAAATCTACAAGTGATATATGCATTGTTATGATTTTATAAACAAGCAATTATCAACAATTGCTAAACAAAAGACAATTTTATGAAGAATTAATTATGGAAAACATTGAAGCCCTGATGAAATTAAAAACCCTAAATGAGGTAAAAAGGAGGTATTAGTTTTTTTTATATATTCAAATTTGTTTCTAATCTTCTTCAAAAGAGAAGAATAAAATAGAGCTTGCTTTATATATGTGTAATTGAAACAAATCCCTAGTTGTAGATTGCGCATTAAATGGACCAAAGTCAAAATGAACCTATTGGAAATTGTGTTGTATAATTGACTATAAGAACAATACCCACATCAAAGGTTTGCTTTATATTTTCATTTGGGTGCTAAATATGCTTAAGAAGCTAATGAAAAGTTCTTTGCGATACCTACATGTGGTTTCACCTCTACATCATCTTCAATAGCTATGATGTAAGCCAAGTTGGAGCAATGAACAAGCAAGTAGGTGGGGCTAGGTATGTAGATAGGTGGGTAGTAACTAGGTAGGTAGGTAAGAGGGGACATAGTTAGCTTGTCTTAGGTAGGTAGAGAGGGAGGTGAGTAGGTGAATGGGTAGGTAGATAGGTAGACAAGGAAGTGGGGGAAATAATAGGTCGTTTAAAGTAGGTAGGCAAGTAGCTTGGGGCATATACCAAGTATATAGGTTATTATTCTTGTGTATTAGACCCAATTATATAGTCCACCTAACATGTCTAGGATGTGATCCCTAAGCATGGTTGGTTGAATTTGTGGCTTCATACCATGGAGGACAATTGAGACATTAGAAGATGAAGTTGCACTCTTGCCAACCCTCCTTCCATGTTCCTCCATTTCTCCCCCATCAGACTCCCCTGACTCCGCATGATGTGCAACACTCCCATGTATCATGGCAGCAGCCCCAGTTGCGTGGTTTCTAGCAGCTTCAGCACATCAATGTGCAGTGGAACCTGCCACTGATGTGCAAACATGCTTAATCTTTGCAGCATTTGCTTTTGAACATTTGTGCAGCAACTTCTTCCCTCTTTCCTCGTCATTCTTTGCATCCACCCATTCTACAAGATCACTTGGTGATTGTCATAATTTGTTGTCTGTCATTCCATCAAGTGCAATCTCAAGAGTTTGCAAGTACATTCCAAGTGCATCTAGTTTTTGGTTGTTGCTTCTGGGGTCTAGGTCAATGCCATGGCTCTCAACATCAATGTAGCTATCCTGTAAACTACAGTATGTCATCTGCTCTATTGTCAGATGTTGGCACCTGCACAATACTCTTGCACCTAATTTCCACTCATCAACCTCTTTATATAAGCCACGTACACCTCGGAAGAAGGACACCATGAATCTAAAATTGCAAAACTATGGAATGCGTCTGTCAGCAATGCTAACTCTCATTTTCTCCCTCTACATGCATGATGCTGCACAATCTGTTGCATTTGCAAGAGAGTAGTTGGCACCTTCCAATCCTGCAATTATCTGCTTGAAGTCAAGGCCCTCTGCACTAATCAAATACTTGCAAACCCCAGGTGGCAACTGTCCTCAACAGATTTCTCATAGACCTGATGCTTCCCAGCCTCTTGCTCTAACACCTTTAAATCAACACGAACATCCCCAAGGTTCATAAAGTAGCCATACCCTACTTATCTTGTTTGCTAGCTGAACCCCAGGGCTTCATGTGCAAGCTTGACTATAAGCTGATCACATTCAGCTCCTTGACATTCCTGCATAAGTAGTATACCTCCACCATCATTACTGCGTGTTAAACCCTGTGTGGATGATGACAGCAAGGCCTTTTATTTGTTTGGGTGTCCAACCACATTTTCTAGTTGGTGGCCTTCACAAACAAAATCAGCATCTTTTCAATCAGGCACCAACTCTCCCACTGATTCTTCATCACAATAAGGGGCAAGTGCAAATCCTAGTATCATGTTGATACTTTGTCATGAAGGGTAGACTGACGTTTTGGAGATTTAAAATCTGACAACATATCAGCAAACAGGAAACCCAATGGTAGCGAAAGTCAGAAAAACAAAACTGAGGAGCTGTTGAAACAATAACAACAGCAAACAGTAAGGACCCAATGCTATAAACCAGAGAAATCAGGGAAAATAATAATTTGAGGAGCTGTTGAAAGAACAACAGCAGCAAAAATCACCAGCATGGTCAAAGATAGGGCAAAAGCACGGGATTTACCCAATTAGGGTTTTGCGTCATTAAGGTCTGATGCTGAGACCGATGGCGTCTTTCTTCTAGTCTGCCATGGAACAGACCTTGGCACTAGGCTTCTTCTCCTGCTCTCCATCTTTCGCTTGCCACCAGATTTCCCACTGCAGATGTCTTGGAGGAGAAGTGCTGGTGGAATCCGATGGGGCGAAGAAATTGTCCCATCATTCTTCCCCGGGTGCTGTGGGACCATATACAGGTCGGGATCCTAGTGTGAAAAAACCGGGATGGCTGCGACAGCGAGCACCCCAGGGGGAGAGATACGCGGAGCTTAAAGAATCGCTTTCTTCATTGAAGTTGAACACAGTCTGCGAAGAAGCTCAATGTCCTAACATTGGAGAGGTAATCTTTTGGAAATTTATGTTTTCGGGGAGGGGAAGGTTTAGGGTTTATGTCTATATGGGGAATGTCTATGCATTGTAGATCGAGTTTTTCAGGTAATGTGGGGGGAATGTGGTTGAGGGAACCGTGGCATTGAGATTCTTTTGAATGCAGATTCGAATGCCTGGAATTTAGGGAGATTGATTTGAAGCTTTTGATATGATGATGCACTTCTAAGATTCTCGGTTTGTTTCTCTATTGCGGGTATCAATGGTTTGTGGAGGCAGTGCTGGAATGGAGGAGGGGGAGCAGGAGGGGAGGGAGATGGTATTGGTACTGCAACCATTATGTTATTGGGTGACACATGTACTCGTGGTTGTCGCTTCTGCGCTGTTGCAACGAGCAGAAACCCTGCCCCACCTGACCCTTCAGAGCCCGAGAACACGGCCAAGGCAATTGCAAGCTGGGGGTGTGAACCCTAACCCTAAGGACCTCTGCTCTTCTTTCTCCTGTTCATGATTTGTTCCCTCCCAGTGAGAGCAGAGCATTGATGAGGAGAGTTTGTTCTTGTTCAATGATGTTCTGCTGGGGATGAGGGTTTTGCAGGGTTGGATATGTGGTCCTCACAAGTGTGGACAGAGATGATATGCCGGATGGTGGCAGTGATCACTTTGCCCGCACTGTGAAAGCTCTCAAGGTCTTTTGATGATTCCTAGACATTATACTCTCTTTCAATTACTGTTGTGAGTCAGTGATGGACATTATAATCATTTCTGATTATCAATTCAGGCTAGAATCTCACATTGCTTAACTCCACAAAAATTGATCCATGCTTATGCAAAGAGTTCCAAAACTCCCAAAGAGTTTTTCACGTTTTGGGGAAATCTTATAGAAGAACCTCTACTACTTCCAAGTCTAAGCCAGTGCTTACAGTTTTGAAGTCTTGCCAGAGTTTCAAATGCAGGTATCCTTCTTTAGGATGGTTTTGAGTTCATGGTAATGTCTAAGTCATACCTTCATCCACTTGTCTATGAAGGTCCTAATTTGCAATCTCAACTCAATCCTCTAAATCCTGAGTGGGGGTAGCTTTTCAAAGCCAATTTTTCATGCAAAAGATCAGCCTGATGAAGTACACTGTGTGGATTCTCTCCTGTCTTCCTCTTTCATTGTTTGGTTTTTATTTCATGTCTGTCCTTTTTGCACTCTGCTGTATTCTTGCTTTCCATGATCAGCTCCTTCATGTTTTGCTGAGTTAGCCAGCATCATGGCTGAAGTTTTCTGTCACTTCCAGGCTTCCTGTCACTGCTGGTCTGACAGAAACTCAGTAGGTTGGTTAATGAATGATGTTGGCCTCCAACCACTGCTGAGAGCTGAAGAAATCAGTGGGGATCTTGTGGTATCTGGTCACTACCGAATGGTACTGTCGAAGGTCAATGATATGTGCATGACAATCACTATTGTTCAAGCCGCTCATCAATTGTTGGTTGGTCTCCTCTTTTTCATGTTTCCTATTATGTTGTTGGGTCTGGAGTCTCTTTTAACATGATTAGCAGGTCAGCTCCCAAATCAATTCAGGTTGACTTGAATTGTCATTGTAGAGAAGTACTCAATACTTATGAAGAATTTTGATCTGAGACTTTGCTCTTAGAGAGTTCTCCACCTCATTTCTCTCTGCTTTCTTTCTTGTTTCTTTTTTGGATTTCTCCTTTCCTTGTCCTTGTCCTGTTTCTGTTTCTTTTTTTGTTGTTATTATTATTATTATTACTATTCTTTTGGTGTTTCCCTTTCTCTTGTTGTTTTGTCTTCTCTCTCTCTTTCAGGTTTTCTAGAACTAGCAGCACCATGGCAAAGATTTTCCATTCCTATTGGTGTTGTTAATGTACTGGTTGACATTAATCTCCACCCCTTGCTGGGAGCTGATGATGTCAGTGGGAATGTTGTGGTAGGTGGTCAATACCAAACATTCTGCTGTTGAACATCCCTGAACATGTGCATGACCACATGTGTTTCACAGTGCTCCTCAGTTTTGTTTTTGGTCTTTTTCTTTAGGTTTGTGTTTCCTCTTTTTCATGCTTATTGATTGGTTCTTCAGATATGAAATACCTAGGACCTTATTTATCATGTCATCTCTCCATTCTTTCAGTTTGGTTTAAATTGTTAAGTGTGGAGAAATTCTCAGTACTCAGGAGCATATCTATTTTGATCTGAGAACAGTTCTAATAGTGTGAGTGTCAATCCTGAGGTTATCACCACGCTTCAGAACCTGAGTCACAAGATATGGAGTGACATTCTTATGGTGCATGCAAGCTACTAGTCATGAAAAGAATCTGAGCTATATAGCTGAAGAAAGAGATGAATGAAAGGTCTAGCATCTTAAAAATGAAAGTTTGGTGTGTCTTTTGCAGGCATTGAAGCCGGAGATACTTGTAGAGTGCTTGGTATCAGACTTCCGGGGGGACTTGACAGCTGTCTTGCATGTTGCCAACTCGGGTCTGGATGTATTTGCCCACAATATTGAGACTGTAAGACGATTGCAGCGTATTGTACGAGACCCTCGTGCTGGGTAGGACACTGGGTGCTATATCTCTTTCACTGTCTCCAATTTGGAATGCCTGCAAGCTTCTCATGCACTGTGTATACCTAACCATTTGAAAAAATCACCTCAAATTCTGATTGAAGGGTGAGTAGTGGATAACCTGAGAAATCTGCACAGTTGGATGGCTTAGGGTTTTGAGCTGGGGATCAGGGTGATCCTCCAGGGATTTAGTGTTCACTTCGACTCACCATTACCAAGAACACATGATGTGATTGTGAGAAAATTGTGGGGGCTTTGGATGGAAGGTATGAGCAGAGTATGGCAGTGTTAAAGCACGCCAAGAGTGTGAATTGCATGGTGACAAAGTCATCCATCATGCTGGGTTTGGGGGAGTCAGATGATGAAGTAAAGGAAACCATGCAGGACCTGCGTAATGTTGGAGTCGACATTTGCACTCTTGGTCAATACTTGCAGGTTCCATCTGTGAAATTACCAATGTTTTGCTGATAAAATATGTGGTTGCTCTTGTGAAGACTTTGACCATTTTCGTTGCATGTATTTTGCTCAGTTTGGTCCACATGAACTTGTACTTTGAGAAGTGTTTGATTGTCCATTTGAACAAGTGGATTGCATTTCCTTGACGCTGCAAGATATGACTGTAATGTTGCAGCCTACTCCACTCCACTTAACTGTGAAGGAATATGTGACACCTGAGAAGTTTAATTTCTGGAGAGAATACGGAGAGTCGATTGGATTCAGATATGTTGCCAGCGGGCCCTTGGTATGCCATTCCATGCTCTTTTCTCCAAACACAGGATCTGATTCAGGTAGACAGAGATTGGAGCCTTGAATGGCACCAAATAGACTTTTCCTTAGTAATTTAGATATCTCTGCAGATGAGGAATAAATATTGATATGGCTGATTGTCTTTGGTTTCTCATTTTTAAAATGGGAGCCATTCAAGTTTGGCTGCAGGACCATATTGCGGTCTGGAAATTCACCCCTGACCCTGTATTTGGCACCAAGTTGCATCAGTGTGGCTATTGCTGCTTGAAATCTCCCTCAAACATCAGTCATGTTCTTATCCCTTCCACTGTGTAATGGAATGAGACCACTGAAGGCAATCCATAATCAAGATCATTTTTGTCACAGGCAAATCATTTGGACTTATTAGATTACTGGTGGGTCATGCAGGTTCGGTCATCATACCGAGCAGGCGAATTCTTTGTGGAGAGTATGATTCGTGATGAAAGAAGAAAAGCTGCTTTGTCTGGAGTTCATACGAATTAGGTAGTTTGCTGTTTGTAATGCTCAGAGGCATGAGGTTTAAGTCAACATCCATACTTCATTGCTGTATCCTGTTCTGGTCAGCTTCTTCACCAGGCTCATGCAGTTCGAATTTCAGTCTCTCTTGGGGGTGCTTCAGATGGTTATAGATTATAAACCTCGTCACTTGGCACTTACTCATCCAATAATATTGGTGTAAAGCGACCCCACATCTAGAGGAAGCAGTACGGTGCTCTCTGTAACACCAAAGAAAAACAGCCAGGATTTTACACTCTAATATCAGTCCTCTAGTTTGAACATTTTCCCAATCAAATGGTGATTAATGCTAATAAATAACAGCCAGCACTTTATGCACTAATACTACACCTGTAGTTGTAGGGTCTTTTCACTCATCTGCTGCTTGGACTTCCCCTGCTCTTGACTGGGCTTCCAGGTCTAGACCCACAGTTATATTGGGCGATGTTCAGTTTCTCTGAAATTGGTGTTTAGAGCCCTAATGCACAAGTTTCAAATGTTTTGGAAACAGCTCTCTCAAGTTTCAGGGGAACTTCCACAGCCTTCATGGTCTTTTTTAAGTCAAATTTTGGAAATAATCTAAAGGAGCTTGAGCTTTTTTTTGTCCCATTTTTGTGCAGGCTCTTTTGAGTGATTTGAGCAAGTGTGCACCAACTAGATGAGATGGGAATTTGTTGATGAGTGCTATCCAAACAATGATGAACTTCGATTGTTAATATCAATCCTACTACATGAAATGAAATTGATTATGTGATTGTCAAACAATTGCATCAACTTCCAATTCTGATTGTGAAAAAAGTTCATCAACAAATGCTTATGGAATGGGTGGGATGAGTTTGGTTAATGAAATTAGCCCAATTATATGAAATTCATTTTGATGGGTAAATGAAAGTCAACCAATGAACACTTTGAAAATGATTGGAGTCGACAAACTTGAATGAAATTGAGCTAACAACATAAAAGTCAACTTTGATGAAGAAATGTGACGGCAATGAATGGGATGCAAGTCAATGGGTGAATTTTGTGAAAACAAGTAGAAGAATTTGGTACATGAAATTGACCCCAACTGTACCCAGAGGCCTGTTATGGTATCACAACCACAATCAAAACAGCATCGGATAAAGATGTATAAAGATCAATACCATCTGTTGGGTTGTACAGATGGTGACATTAATCCTGACTAGGATCTCACACTTGACCCAACATTATCTTTAAAGATTTATATCTGTATTTGAGGAATACAAACACAAAGAAACTGGATCTAGTGCAAAAGAAATACATAGTCAACAAAAATGGGCGAGAAATTGAAATAGATCAATTGAAAAAATGAACATTGAAATTGTGGACCCAAAGTTATAATGGATCAAGATGAAAGAGGGAAAATTTCAGTATCCAGAAATGACACAAGACAGGACTCCAGCTCCAAAAGCAAAGTACTGTCCTCACAAGTATCTAGTATTGAAGGCTGTGTCACTACTGTACCTTCAAAGCGACTTTATGCACCATAGTCTCCTTGTGAATCTGGTGACAGCTCTTCTCCACAAGCTCCAACAGCTTCTCTATGCTCACAGCCCATGAGTTGAGCACATCATGACTGTCCTGTTTGCTCTGGAAGGATACAACTGCAGCTGGCCTGTCAACTTTTGCTTTGAGAGCCTTTGACACAACCATGTCTGAGAGGTGCTTCTCAGTCTCCTGCAAGATAAGAATTACCACGGGTGAGCCCAGTGGTTGTCAAAGACACAGAGAGAAAATCCATATAACCTTGAAAAGTGTCAAACCAGAGGTATTTCATGACAAAACCTCGGTTGGACCCTGCTTGGACAGGACTCCACAAATAAAGCAAGACTGGCCAAGGGGAAACTTTTTAAATGATGCATATGCATTTTGGGTTTCGTATTGATGCAGCCTTTGAACTCAGAAACTCAATTGTCTGCCACTTTAAAGACAGATTGTTTAGTCTAATGTTCATTTCAAAGTGGTAATATAGGGTAATAAGACAGAAGGAAAAACAGATGTTACAAACCACATGAAGGAAAAGAGCATGACAATGATACCTGAAAAGTCAGACACAGAAGTTCAGAAAGTCGCTTTAATGTGATTCTTGAGTAATATTTAGAGACCACCAAAATATTCTGCATCCAAAACCTTGACACTGGTCATTGAAGGCTGTCTTCTACTGCACTATGCCATGATTTACTGCATAAAACAAAGATATCCTAATCCCTCAAAGTCCAGAGGTTCAAATTCACAAAGAAGAACTTACATCACTTTCAGAGACCAAACATTGACCTTGACACTTGTCTAACAGATTTTGAACTTCAATGTGGGTTATAACATAGAAGTGTTCTCTGCACTTGTTCTTAATTCTGGACAGTGAAGACCTGCACATTCTTAAGTGAAAAACTGCTCAATGTTCCTTGCAGCACATCTGGACAAGCAATGCTCAGAAATTTTTAACCTGGAACTGTGAACTTGAAGACCTCCTATCCCATGGAAGATGCCAAGGTGTGACCACCTTGAGGCCAGGGGAAGAAACCATGCTAGAACTATTGTAAGTGAAAAGTGAATGTGAAACAACACAACATACATGTTCAATGACTCGCAAGAAAAGATCCTTCATGGCACGGTCCCCATGACCTTCACCAGGTGACTTTGTCTCCTGCTCAAGTTCATCCTTATACTCCTCTAAGAAGTCAGTCCACCTTATCACTTCCATTGTCACAAAGTGCTTCAGTAAAGCCCTGTACCCACCAACACACTACCCTCTAAATCAACATTGTCATCTCACCAGTTTGTCACAAAAGTTCAGGAGCCCTCAAAGTATGTTGCAACTTGTTTACTCATTTTTTATGCAAAATACCACTGACATTTCCTTATGTTCCATTCAATATCCAGACATTTGATTCAGCTGCTTGTTATGTCTCTCACAGCTTGTGCAGACCTGCTTGAAACTGACAACAGAATCATTGCACAGTCCAATTGTTCAAATATCTCAACCTGAAAACTTCAGGGTTGTGTGTGAAACTCCCAATTCAAGGTTGCAACACTCTCAAATACTCAGCCTGGCCCATACATACCGGAACTTGGGAAGCTCTGATAGCCTCTTGTCCTCCAAGGTGCTACTCAGCAAGCTGGACTGCATACTTTCATGTGGGGCCAGTACTAAGTTCCAACAAATCTTTCTCAAGACCTGGACACCCCAATCAAAAACCCCATCAGCACAGGAGTTATCAAAGGTTTGCCAAATTTAGGCTACCATTTATGGAACCATGATCTCAGCAGTGGGAAAAGCCAGAATCTTTAAGAAGGCAACATGCAAAAGAAAGAAACATTGCCATGACCATGAGGTGAGAACAGAAAGGTCAGGTGAATGAGTTTACAGGAATCCATTGAGATGGATCTTCCTTCACTGATGCTGTTTCATATATGGCCTGGTAACTCCGACATATCTCCAAGTAGTCCTGTTTATGTGAGTAGTACCTGCTCAATACAAACATGCACCCATGTAATTGAGGATCTGAAAAACCAGGCTTTGCCTTCTGTAGAACCTCATTCCCCATAACAGTTTCACAAGATTACCCATGCAGTGTGATAATCAAACCCACACAACAACTTGTCTCCCTTCACTACACTATCACTGAATGACTCAGATGGGACATTTGTGAGAAAATTGCACTCCCAATGATCAAAGGTATTGTAGCCTGTTACAATAGCCTCATCTCTAACTGGACAAAGACAATAGTTCTACAATGATATTCTGAAGTCTTCTCAAATCTGGACTTGTTAGACTCTGGTTACAACATAGAGCTACCTGATGAGCAGCTCATAGTAGATGCGTTTTAACTCAGGCAAAGAGGGTACATCAGGGCCTGGTGCCTCCACCATATTCTCTCCCTCCTTTGGCTTTTTCTTGTCCTTGTCAGCCTCAGGATTGAAGGCACGAGGACTTATTTTCCTTGACAGTATCTGTGCACGCATATAGTCCTTGCGATCCAAACATAATCGTACCTGCCACAGCGTTTTGTTGTTACCTGTTAGCAACATACCCATATACTACATATCCAAAATCCTATTTGTCTCCTCAAAAGTTATGTATGTACTAGCAGGCCCTAAGAGCATCTATCTCCAGAGCATTTTCTAGACTCTGATTCTACCCTAACAAAACACAACAGAGTAAGATGACAGCATAACTTTCCACAATACCAGGTTCCATGGATCTGCCTGATCACCTCATGATGAGATTGAGCTAACGCAAAACCTTTCAAAAGATGAAGAAAGATAAGGCTGTAAGGTTCCACTGTACCTGTTCAAGAATGAAGGCAATTTTCTCTGTCTTTGCCATGGCACCGAAAGTTTCAACCTGCCAACCCCCAAAAGCAAAAATAAATTAAAAGGAATTAGCACAGATCTATAAGATTGCATAGAAGCTCCAAAACAACACATTGAAGGTAAGACAACAAATAAATCAACACATCCACAAACGTGTGTCCACAGACAGAAATGAACTGCAACCAGCGCAAATTTTTCATGCATTATTGCTACAGTGGTATGCCAGAGAGAAACTCAAACCAGAATTGCAGTCACCATCCACTCACCAATACTGTTTCTTAGGACAGTTTATCTGACCAACCAACAAAATGTGCAGAGTTTTCAAGAAGCTTCTCAGAGCACCTGCATTGATCAGAATCAGGAAGGGTGGTAGAAGTAGGAAGGCAGTTCACATACAGCAACTTCTTGCATGAGTTCAGCTGCTTCTGCAATCTGCCCTTGCTCTTCCTTGATCTTTGCCAGCTTCCTAATCAGGCGAGCTCTCTCTATTTCCACATAAATCTGCCACACAGAGATATACGAAGTATCTTCAGACAAAAAACCTTGGAATCTGGATGTTGCTGGTTGCCACTTAGATACAGCTCCTGCTGTGTCAAAACCCACTCAACTACACACTGAAGATCAATGTCAGCTATGGATCCAAAACACGTACCTTGCCAGCTGAGACATTGCTGAGAGTCTCAATGAGCTCAATGCGTGTCTCAAGGTCTGGAGTATCATTAATGTACTGCATGGCATGCTGCACCAGAGCTGACACTGCCTGAATACACCTCATAGGCAAACCAATGACAAGAGCAAAATATCAGGACACCCAAAGGCACAACTGATAAGAAGTCCATATGATGCCATAAAAGAACACTGATGGTGCAAGTGGTAAGAAGTCCATATTAAGCCATAAAAGAACATGAATGGTGCAATTGATAAGACAGCCATACAAAGCCATAAATGCCAAGGATAGCATGCAGCAGAGAGTGGCATGTGTGTACTCATGTTGCATGGTTTTGGTTCCAGCTACTCCAAGAGCAGATTTCAATTCGTTCTTCTGTAGGAAACTAATGAAATGCACAGAAGAAATGTGTCTACTGGCAAGCTTGATTTGAGTGTCTATTGAATGTTACAGCAATTGTCACCTACTCTGACAGAAAATCCGCATCTCTGGGTGGTCTCTGGAAAGTACACATGTGAATCTGGATGCTCAAAGACCATTTTCTCAATGGTACATCAAATTGCAATATCCTCTCTCTCTCTCTATCTCTCTCTCTCTCTCTCTCTCTCTCTCAGAAGTCAGTTCAGCTCAGGAAAACAAAATAGGGATAAGAAACTCACTTGTTTGAGTTGAGATCTGCGCTTGGAGAGAACCAAAATCTGTTCTATGAGGGTCTTCCAGGCGCGTGCTTCATAACACAACTGCATGATGGCGATGACCACCTTTCTAGTCCCAGTAATATCAGCTGCAAGACGCGCTTGCTTCTCCAAATTCAACAATGCTTCGACCGCCACATCCAACTTCTTTCCCTGCTCCAAGAATCCCCAGTACTCCCACCAAACTTAGCTACTCACACACACACACACTCGTTGCTACACGTGCAGCACAAAGCTCCATACACTTGTTTGTCTGCACAAAGACAAAGTTTCCAACTCCGAGATGCAACGCAGTTGTAGCGATCCGGTTATCAGAAGACAGATTTTCTGATTCGCTTCTTGTGAGACAAAAAATGGACGCATTCTCACACGAAGAATTCCGAGAAGCTCAAACTGCGATGGCAAAAAACCTCGCACATCTAGCTTTCGGAAGGAGACAAAGTGCGATCTTTCTTTCTTTCACGGAGTTTAGCACATTACCTCTAAGGCCACAGCGCGTTGCTTCTCGATATCCCTGTCAAGAGCTTCATAATCGATGCCACCTTTTTTGCTTCGCTCCATCGGCGCTGTCGAATCCTCCTCCATGATGACACTCATCCTTGCTCCTCGCTCTCTCTTCTCTCTCTCGTCTGTCGCGGGCCCTTCTCAGAAAAGAAAGAGAGGAGAGGGCTCTTCCGCAAACCTACAACGAGCTCCACAGCACCACCACTTCACGCGTTACGAAAATGGTTTTGATTCATCCCCCACCTTGCATCAATGAGCGAGAGCAGCAATAATAGCGTAGCTAGGTTCCTGTTCCACGGCAGAGAGGGAGAGGAAAAGGCGAGATTAGGGTAAGACCTTGAGAATCCGTAAGACTTCAAGGATCTGTTGTTTTGCTTTGCGTGCTAGGGATTTGGCGTTAGGGCTTGGTGCGAGGATTCGAGGGGACTGACTCCTCCGTGTTGTCGAGAGGTTGTGCGTCGTGTTTTTCGATTGCGGAGATGTTTTAGATGCAGAGAGTCGAAGCCGATGGCGACGGAGGAAGAGTTCAAGCCACTTGGAAAGGGACTCAGCTCGAGCTTACACTCTTCTGCTGGGGTTCGTCGTCAAGATCCGCCTTCCAACGCGTTGGTGTACCTTGCACCCGAATACTGGTAAGGTCTTGTTTGTTGTGCTTTCTCTCTCTCTCTCTCTCTCTAAACTTGATAGGACCGTTGTCGAGACGAGGATTACAGAAGTAGAAGAAGTCTGGTATCTGTGACAGGGATGAGCGCTTTGAAGAGGAGGAGCATTACGAGTGGTTCAAGGACTACTCGCATTTTCGAGACCTTCTATTGTCGCATGTCAAGCCAACAGATCGGGTACGTGGCGCGCCTTGTAGCGATCCGTTTCCTCTTGTTGCAGAAATCAAATCTCAACTTCCTTTTCGAGTACATCTCTCCAACGTCTGAGGACAATAAGACCTCGTGTGTGTGTGTGTGCTGATTCTTCTTTAGGTGCTTGAAGTCGGGGCAGGGAATTCACATCTAAGTGAAGAAATGTACAGAGATGGCATCACTAACATCACTTGCACTGATCTGTCACCTGTTGCTGTCAAGCGGATGCACACACGGTTTCAAGAGTTTCCAGGTCAGTGTGCTCAGTAGCAATCTCCTTCAATGCTATAACTCTGAACTTGATCTCACAATTGTGCACATGGTTTCAAGAGTTTCTAGGTCAGTGTGCTCAGTAGCCAAATCCTTCAATGCCAACCCTGAACTCAATCTAGCAAGTACTTTATTTTACACCTACTGAGAGTTTTGGAGTATTTTACGCCTGCTGTTGGGTAGTCATGGCACAGCTTGTCAGTGCCATTGGTGTTGAAGAAGGTGAAGACAGTCCAACACTTTGTGACCAAGGACTCTCATAAGGGTTATGACTGTACCGCCTTCAAATTGTCAATCTGTGGAGATTTCTTGGCAATTTTATAGATATTTGAGCTTATGATACATCTTAATCTTGTTCTTTGAAGGACATTGGAGGTTTGAATCGTCGTGGATATGATCCATTGAACAGTCTCATACATGTAGCAATAGATCATGATTGGAAGTATTTTGAAATGTGCACCTCTTGTGAACTTCTGTAGCAGAAATGGTGCAGGGTTTTTTCCTTGTTTAGCTAATCTCCATCTTGCTGAATTGCCCAAGATCCATTTCTTTGGTAAACTAGTTTTTCATTTAGCTACTTGGTTTGACTTTCAGGTGTGTTGATGATGTGAAGGTATGGTGGCGGCAGAGGCAAACATGCTCAATTTGCCATTTGAGGATCAAAGCTTTGATGTGGTAATTGAGAAGGGTGCAATGGTGGGTAACTCCACCTCTCTTCTGCAGAGTTTATAATGAACCAGATCACAAGTTCTCTCAACAAAGAAAGATTTCTGTCTCATGTGTCCACCTTTGGAATCTTCAAAAATGAATATTTCAAGGGCTTTGTACTCTTAAGTGGGGAGCCTTTCAAGCCCTGCCTTGTCCTCAAAAGGCCGTGCTCTTAAAGTTCTCTGTCGTGTTTCTCTCTCTTCTCATCATCTGTTGTTTGGGTTCTTCTTTGTTTTATTTCTCTTCCTGTTGCTTTTTTGTATTCTTTTTTCTTCATTGGTTATTTGATCTTCACCTTCTCATTTAGGTTTTGTTGAGCTAGCCAGCATCATGGTTGAGTTTTGTGTTACTGCCAGTCTTGTGACAGAAACTCAGAACATTGGTTACTGTTTGACATTGACCTACACCCACTTTTAGGAGCTGATGAGGTCAGTGGGAATTTGATGGTTGGTGGTCAGTACCATAGATGTTACTGTTGAAGGTCTCTGAACATGTGTGTGACCATTGCTGTTGTTCAAATTGCTCCTCAGTTTTGGTTTCACTTTTTTCTTTGTTTCCTCTGTTCTTTAGGGTTAAGTTTCTTCTTTTTCCTGTCAAGCTGGTATGTTGTTGGATCTGAAAGTTCATGACTTTATGTTTGGGTTATCTTTCAGTTCTATTCAAGTATGGAGAGAAGTTCTTGGTCCTAATGAAGATATTGCTTTTGCTCTCAATTTCTGAAGCATGAGGAGCTTCTGAACCCTCAAAGTGTTTTTTGTCCTTGCTACCATTTCCCAGTGGATTATTATGAATCTCCTAAAGGATTATTATGTATAATATGAGAATCAGTGTGTCCAAGCCAAGAGTACAGGTCTGCTTGTTCTATCACTAACCTGCTACAGGCCAACATTTCATAGCCAATTTCAGAATCCCTTCATCCAGAAATTTTGTCCTTCATGAGGGGCTCTTCTTGCTCTCTCTAACTTATGGGGTCCTCTCTCAAACTTTTGTGAGTTCTTTGAATCGATAAATATTCCCTTATGAAAAATGAAAAATACATCTAGGTCTTACAAATAGCTTTGTTTCAATTTCATATGTGCAGTTACCTCAGATGCAGAAGAATATTGAAGAAAGTTAGAGAGCTAAGAAAGTCAAAATCAATATTTGGCATTGAGGTTATTTCTTTAGTAATCATATCTTCTGCAGGTTGGCACAAGTATTGAAACATGAATGATTTTTTCTTTCTGTGAGGCGTATTCTCCTTGTTTTATAGTTGACCCTGCTATCTCAGGATGTACTTTTTGTGGACAGTGGAGATCCATGGAGTCCAAAACAGGAGGTGACCGATCGTGTACACTCCATGCTTGCTGAAACACACCGTGTGCTGACCTCCAAAGGTCTCTTCATCTCCATTGCTTTTGGCCAGGTATAGATCTCACCTTAATCCCTAAATTTTCAATAGTGGAGCTTGAAAAATAGACCCAACAAATATGCCACTTTTTGATCATTATATGAACATTGTGAGCATGAAAATTTCTTAAGCCTTTTCAACTCTTTACAACCCAAGTTTGCATGTGCAAGATGAAATTTGCATCCCTTTGATGATGTATGGATATCAAGTCCATTTTTCTTTAGCCTGGACTCTGTCTTGATGTGGCAGCCACACTTTAGGCGACCCATGTTTGAGGCAGAGGGATTTACATGGACAATGAAATATGCAACTTTTGGCAATGGATTCCATTATTTCTTCTACTATTTACACAAGGTATGAAGCTCAATTCAAATTTACAAAACATTGGATGCCATCTGCAGGCAGGTTTGATTTGAATGACACCTCCAAAATATTTGGTAATCTAAGACCTTGGACTTTGTGTGTAGTGTGTTGATTTATTAACAACAGAGGTTTACTGGTTTTTGCAGTGCTTGAAAGCCAGTGCCATAAGCTTGCTCTACTATATGGATTTCAGATAGTGTAAAACAGGGTCTGGTTAGGGATGTGTTGACAAGGTCAGGTTGCAAGTCTTTGACTGTTGCTAGACAGTTCATTCTGATATGGCCAATTCTATCATCCAATGCACAGTAAAGCAATGAGTTTTTTAGCCACTGACAGCCATTCCCACTGCAGGGTAGCAAAGACCCATCGGATATCAAGTCTGCTATTGCCAGCCTCAACACAATTCAAGAAAATTTGGACATGGTGCATGAGCATATGGACAATGAGGACTTCTTACTGAATTTAACTTTAGTGGATGATGATTCATAAAAGACCAGGAGGCCCTTTCTTTTATTGAGGGCTTTCAAGCTTGACTTGGCAAATAGCAGCACTCGGCTCATAGTCTGAAGAGTTGTGATCACAGATTATCCATGGTCAAGAGGCTGGCATCACAAGCTGCTGTTGGAGATGGCACCCATGTCTTGGATCACTTGGGATTTGAAGTGTAGCCAATGTGTCTACTGGCTGATCTGAATGCTGCTGCATGTATTTGTACCATGGCCCAGCTTGCAGTACAGTACGGACCTTTCTGACCTGACAGGCAACAACTCACTGGTATGTCAACTCAGTGTCTTCAATCATTTGAAATTTAGGTTTGTTTGCTTAGCTGACTTCACAGAAAGCTACAGTATGAGAAATGTGACCAAGGCGTAACTTTCATCTACTTGTAGTCACCTATTATCCTACTGCCTTCGGTGAACCCGAACCTACACTGGTACCAGCAGAGGATGAACCTGTGAAGCACCTCAAGGTGGATGAAGACCAAGGCATAGCTTAGGCTAGGTGTCATTGTCTACAGTACCACACTAGAGGCTATAATCTACCTAGGATCCATTTTCATATGGGGTAGGGTCCACTGCAGAGCCAATTTTGTATTTGCATTTTCACATATCCAGCTTCCATTTCCATCATTGTCTGCTTGCCATCACCAAGCTCCAACTCCAAAGCTCCTGCAAAAAACAACCATGCTCTTGTGCTCCTTTTGTTCATTGCCTTGTGTCTTTGGCTCTTATCACATTTGAAAGTCTTCTCTCCATATGCGATTTGTTGCTTTTTGTAACTTTTTTAATGATCTTCTGGTTGTCTTTGTTTGTTTTGTAGAACTTTTGTTTTGTATGGTTGAGTTTTTTCCTTTTTCAGTGCTAAATTTTATGTGTTGGCTGTTTTTTCAGTTTCTTTTTTAGTTGCAAGCTGAGTGGGTGTGTAGTGCTACTACTTCTTCTTCTTCATTGTGCCTAGTGTTTTGAGGTTGTTCCATGTTTTGCAGCAAATCTTGGGTTTGGGCTTTAAATAGGGGCTTTTCATTCTAATTTGGGTTTTGGAAATTTTGGCATTTTGTGGTGTTTTTTCCCCTATTTGTATTTGAGGTACATGCAATTTTTTGAGGCCTTTGCAGCCAAGTTCCAAACAACTTTTATTTCATCAAGCTTTCACTATCTTTGTTTGTGTTCCTTTGTGACCCCCAACAAATGTTAGGGGTTTTTTTTTTAGGAGCTGTAGATTGAATTGTACAAAGTTTGCTCAATTTTTTCATAGTTACAAGAGCTTCCCATGGCTGTCGTGTTCTATTTGTGGTCTTCTTGTCATGGTCATCATGGTTGAGGATGTGGATTGAAAGAGTGTTTTGTGACTCATGCGCACTCCCCCAAGGGTGGGAGAGTGTAAAAGGATGGGAGTTTTAAGCACTCTCAAATGGGAATCACCTTGTAAATTGGAGTTTTTGAATCTTTCAAATCTTTTAAGCAAAATTGCCAAAGGCAAATTGTGTATAAATCAAGAGTTCTTTATTGTTGAAAATGTGTTAAAATAGATCATACTTTTCATTTGGAGTTATGAATTAGAAGTTTTGACCAAAAGATTGGTTAAGATTCAAATCAAAGTAGCAATTTGCTTACTAACCACTAAAACCCACAAAATAATGGTGAAATAACATTTGAATCAAGCATGCAATGTAATGTTGGAAGATGTTTTCAAAGCTACATTCCTTTTAATTCAAGCTTCATATTCAAACCTTGCATGCATGAGTTATGAGCTTGCAAAGCTCTGAGTCTCAAATAATTTTTGCAACTTTCACAAAATTTTCAAAAAAATTGAACTCTTTTTAAAATTTTGAGAATTTTAGCTGATTTGATGTTTTTGGTTTTTTCCTTCTTTTTCTTTGATAAAAAAACAATAGTTGGTTTGCCTCCTTTTTCTTTGGTCAAATGACCATAATTGGTTTACTTCAGTTTTCTTCTTTCAGTTGACCGTTCCCTTGTCATCATCACACCCATTTCAAAAGTTTGCCTTTGGTTGGATTAATGTAAATTAACTTCAAGAACTTATAATAATTTAGGACTTTTAGTTTTAGTTGCATTAAAACAATTTGAACATAATGTTTTAATTATGCATTGAAAGTGTGTGAAGATTTTTTTTGGTAAAACTTAAATATGTCAATCAAAATTTGTTTATGTTGTGTGTTTTTTCTTTGTATGTTTTGATTGTCAATGTGCATATTATTTGCCTTGTGTGTTCAACTATTAATGTGTGTTCCAACTTTTAATAACGCATGCACTTCTATTAAAGAACACATATTTTTTCTTTGTTCAAAGAAAATCAAAATTGAGAGTCATATCATCTTTAAATTTTTATTTTTTTAATCATTGCAATTTATTTACTATAATTATCAATTGATTTTACTTGTTATACCTATCACAATAATGGTTGTAATGCCTTTCATATAAAATTTTGCTATATTTTTGTTATGTTATTCTTGCAAAATAAATCATATTTTTTTAATGTGTTATTTACGGTTTTTTGGGGTTTAACAACCATTCCATGTTTATTTGCTTTCAAAATTAAGGAATAATGTCAATAATTTTCCATTTATTCAAAAACAAATCTCCAATGAAAGGTCCAAACTAATGCCAACATGTATAAATGCATTTTGAAGTTTTGTAAAGGTGGCCTTACAAACGTTGAAACCACCTTTAATTCCACCTCTTAAAAAAACATGATTTGTGGAATAACACAAAATTGAACATTTAGCAACAAGCCTTATGCCACCAAACACCATTGACCGCCCACAAATATAACATGATCATCATGGCCAATCATATGCATAGGAAGCATAAGCAATTCAAAAATGCAAAGAGAAAGTGGAAAATGAGGTCATGTTAAAATTAAACAAATTCAACAAAGCAAATGTATCATTTGGTGACATGTCCAAGCCTTTTTGTGACAAAGTTGATGAAATTCCTTGGAGTTTAAAATTTTGATAGGGTGATTCGAAACTCTTTAAAAACCTCAATGATAATAATTTTTTTCAAAAATTGTTGAAGGTCAACAAAAAGAAAACCAAAATAAAGGTTTGGAAATTGATGTGGGTTTTTATGATTAGAGATGATTATGACAATAACATGTCACCTTATTCGAAAGATCACACAATGGAACAAATGCAAGGAGCACATCCTTGTGTTTGTAAGTTCATCTTAATGCAATCGTATTCTTGTAATATTTATTGTCTCTAAAAGTTATGCTTCTTTATTAATTTTGATTTTTTAAAAAACTTTGAATGGTTGAGGCTTGGGAAAAGACCATTCATGTCAAGTCCAAATTGTGGACTCATTGTTTGTCATGTAGGAAACCAAGGTTATGACATAAGATGCCCAAATTCAAAAGGTTTGTGAAAATTTCAAACTTCACAATCATGAAAGTTTGGAAGTTGAAATTGTTGAAAAAAAATATTTGGATGAAAATGAAGATTCAAATATAAACAAGGACATTAACACAAGTATTGATGAGGATAAAGATGATAGTGATGTTGTTTATAACAAGCCTTTCATTACTGCATTCCAAAAATAATTGTGTCAAAGTTTTATGTTTTACTATGACATATTCTTTAAATTCTTAATACATCACATTTGTTTGTTAGGTCACCAATTGTGACTTGTTTTGAAATATTGTGTTTTTGTTTTGCAACCTTTATTTAAAACCAATACATGTAAATTTTAATGAAATTTCATGCTTGCAAAGACCATTTCAATTTGCCTTGAAGTGAAAAACAAATGTCAACTAAATGGTCTTCACATGTGATTCACATGTCATTGTGAACACTTAATATGCAATTAAATTTCAATTTGAAATTTGAAATTTAATTTTTTGAATTTTTTTGAGATATTCAAAAATAGATGAAACGGAATAATAAATTAAGAATCTCCCCCTTCACATCAAGGACCTTCATGTACATTTGCTTGTTCTCAAGAAATTCAAAATGAACTAAAAAGGAGATAGTTTTGTTTTGAAGACATTTTGTGCACTTCTTGATCTTTTGGTGATGCAATTAAAGCATAGGTGTTATATTATATTTTAACATCTAGATGTTCAAGCCTCCATGTTTTCTCATGAACAATAAAACTTGAAACAACCTATCATATTTAGTTCTAATCGATGAATATTGTTAATGTTTATTTTTATCAAAGAAAAATGGTCTAAAGAAAATATTTATTTTGTTTAGAAATTAATTTGTCATATGTTACTTATAATGATTTGGGATTTGGGAGGTGTGAAAAATTGTTGATAACAAACATATTTTGATATTTTGTTCATGTGTTTGAACATTTAGATTTTGGGTTAAGAAATAAAGTTAAAGTAAATCAATTTGTTTAAAGACACATTATTTTGCACATTTTTGATAAACTTTCAATGTTCTTATGTTATGTGATATATTTGATAATGTTTGAATCCATCAAAATCAAAGTTGTGCATACAATGTAAGGTTGTTTAAAAAACAAATTGATTATTGTGTTTAAAGAATATAATTTTAGAAAAAAATGCATGTGATGTTATTAAAAAAAAAATTGGTTTTCTTAAGTAATTATGTCATTAAATAAATTGTTGTTTTGATGTGTAATAAATCAAACCAAGACATGCAAAAATACAAATGTTAAAACAACAAAAGGAAAAATAAAACAAAAATGATGAAGGCTAATATCAATATTCCAATTATTTAATACATCATTTTGAAAATTTCCATAATGTGCAAATGTAGATTGTAGTTTAGTTAGTATCAAGTCACAAATTTGTATTTATGTTGCATTTTAGTGATAAATCAGTTATAATGATTTATGTATGTTGATTGCTAGAAAATAGTGGCATTTCAATCATAAAATAATTTCATTTAGGTTGAAAGTATGGACATTCAAATGTTTGTTGTAGATTATAAAGTTATTTACATGTGTTATTGTGTTCAATTCACATGTGACATCATATCACAATTCAAGTGATTTTCAAAACTAAACAAATTGGATCCTAGAAAATATGGTAAGAAACCAAATTATACAATGAAATTTAGCTTCAATATTTCAACTATTTAATACATTTTTGATTTGAAAACCATCATTACTTGGAACACTAACAAAAGAAAAATATAGTCATTATTACGACAATAACATTGAATCAAAATGGACACCATTGAACATTAAAAATATAACAGCTAGTAAATCCCAATCATTTATCATAACAAGGATTCAATTTCTAATTCAATTTGCAATAGCAAGAACCGATCATTGCTTTCAAGGACTATCATTAGATGAATTGGTTTTTGAACCCAGTATGATTAAAAAACATAGGTTAACATATATAACATTTTCCTGCATTCGAACAAAAAAAAACTATTTTTTGTTAAATCTCCTGTTTAACATGAAATTTTTTATGTGCATCCAAGAGTACATATGGAAATGAATAGATTGAAAACAATTGCAATTTGGATACCATTAATTATTCAATTTAAAAACTTACATAATTTTCATGTAATTATATAAACCTTGAATACAACTTCTTTATGCCAACATTATGAAGACATCAATCATGATCACAACCTTCAAATGTCTCATATGTTATGTCTTATAGAAACAAGAATACACCTTGCATCAACAGATGTGCACAAATTTATAAAATTTTCGAAGTATTCATATATTTCAATCCATGATGGTCATGGGTTAATGACGATGTATGACATACACATGCACTTAGATTCTTTCAATACAATAACTAAGGATGGTTCAAAATAATATAACACCAATTTTTAATATTAATACACGAAAAAAATACATATTGTATGTGTGTATAGAGTTCATTCGTGTTTAATTTTGACATTCCCAAACAATCTTCAAACTATAATTCAACAATCTTCTGAACATTGTCTAATCATCATTATGGGATATTTTAATGTTGATATTTTAAAAGATAATAACCAAGAAAAAATAAATAAAATATTATATTTCATGGATAAATTCCAATTTAAAATCACAATTTAATGAAAACACCACAAAAGTTGGATTTCAATTAAACCATATATGGGCAAATGACCTTGGAAATGAATGCAAATCTAGTGTAACAAAAACATATTGGTCAAATTTTCACAAACGAATTTATATTGTATTCAAATTACTAAACACACTTCCAATGTATAACAAAAAACCATTAATTTCTTCATTTATTTAAAGTGTAGTGTTTGTGAGAATATGCATGTAATTGTTGCATTTTCCACCGAATTAACTACTCCCAAAATGTTGACACTTTGTGGCTTGAATTTGTATTTTTACATTTTTTTCATGGACCATGTGTAAAAAAAATTCATAAATATCAATAAAAATAAAATAAAATATTTGGACATTTTTTTTTTAATCCATATGTACACCCATCAAACACAATAACAAAAAACCTTTCATGAAAAATCTAAATTCAAAATGTGACAAAAAAAAATATAAGAATTGCCAAATTCTTAAACTTCAAAATGAAAATGAGACTAAAAATTAAAAAAATCTTTTCATGTAAATTATATACGTTCGATGTTGATGTTTTGTTATGCTTTTGAACAGGGCCTGGAGAACC
>Ga0209611_10002428_pt1 | contig 32791 bp, 29 predicted proteins | sample S1TSphgellanicum_3_FD_187693 | JGI IMG/M metagenome (GOLD analysis project Ga0209611, IMG submission 187693) | Host-associated microbial communities from peat moss isolated from Minnesota, USA - S1T2_Fc - Sphagnum magellanicum MG (SPAdes) (version 2) | ecosystem: Host-associated > Plants > Peat... | reverse complement strand
CAGGTGCCTGATCTCATGGGTCCATTGCCAAATGCTTGATCCATGGTCGTTTCCAGATGTTGCATCAAGCAATATCCTGCTGGAATTGGGCACCAGCTAGAACCATGCACTTTTGACTTGAGGAGCTGCTTGCTGCAACTACAAGACTTGATCTGCAGGTTTGATCACATTGAGCCAGAGTGATGGAACGAGCAGCAGGAGCAGCTGGTGCAGTGGGTGCAGGTTTTGCATGTGTTACAGCAGCAGGAACTGTAACAACATTTCCATCATGACCAGCAAGCATCCTGTACTTATCCTTGCGAGTGAAGTTGGTGCATTCGAATCCGAGTGTCCCTGCAAGCAACTGTTGAGTGCAATTCGCAACTTCGTGTGGGGATTTCCCAGCTGCACAAGTGAGATGTAGCGGAAGTTGAGGGAGGAAGGTGACCTCGTAGACTGGCCTTGGGTTCATGAAAAAGAAGAAGGGATCCATGCATTTCCATCCAGTGACAGTGGTGCCATGGAACATGGACATTCTGCAGTTCATGGCTACGGGGGTGATCTGGTCTGTCAGCTCCGCGAACAGAGATGAAAACCGTAGTAGGAAAGGCTCACGGCATGTGGTACCTTCGGGACAGATCGCTAGATCCCCTTCTGCCAGTAGCTTGCGGATGTTGCTCGCGTCTTGTTCTCTATTGCGTGTGAGCGCCACTGTCTTGATCGGCGCAATCAGTTTAGAGAATCGTGAAATCGAGTACGTGACTGCCGTGATGCGTCGTCCCAATGCGACTGACAGAAAAATGGGATCTAGTAAGCTCCTGTGCGAACACACGAAAAGAACTCCACTACCTCGCTGCTGTTGCTTGATCATCCTCCCGTTCTTCTTCTCTTCAGCTTGCAGCACGGCGCGCGGCTTGGAAGCAGCAGCAGCAGCTGGTGGTACTCTTCCCTTGATCACCACTCGGACACCGAGTATCGTGACGAGTGTCCGTGCCCAACGCATCGGAAACACACCCGCGGCGATGCGCAAAACCGCCAGGAAGAACCCCACTGGCATCCAGAGAAGAATCACGAGTGCGAGAAAGGGAGTCGGTCGTTGCACCAGACGTCCGTCGTGGAACACAATCGTCTTTGCAAACTTCTCTCTCCTCAGAGGCTTCGGCACAGTCGAATTCCCACTACTAGGGACAACAACGTAACCCTCCTGCAGCAGGAGCAAACAACAAGCATGCAACAAGATCAGTTCTGGAGCTCCACAGCAGCTACTTCTTGCAGCAAGCTTCTGATCACTGCTCTAAGAACTGATCTGCCGGTAGCTGGAGAACAACATGGGTGGTCGTGAACCTTGCAAAGGCTGAGGAAGGAGAAGTCGTTTTTGCAGACTCCGACGCCGACGTCCGGTGCATTGCTTCCCTGCCATGCGGCCTTGAGAGCGTTGCGTTTGACGACTCGAGCTAGAACTCCTGGGAATTTTACGAAGCCTGTTGCTATGCCGCTTTTGGTCGCTTGAATCTCGGTTCCGATGACGGTATCCGCGCCCAGAAAGTCCCGTGCGAAGGACTCCACCATGATGCGTGGAGTGGAAGTGAGTACGTAGCGTTTGCCGAAGGCGGAGAAGAGGCGCCATGCCACCGGGTGCACATCTTCCGAGAAGAATTTGGGTAGAATTGCGCGTGCAACGGACTCGATCTTGTGAACTTTAAGACCCGCGAAAGTGAGGAAGATGAGCATGCGTGTCGCGAACGACTCCGACACACAAGAGTTGAGGAAGTAGTAGACGGGAGAGAAAAGAAGAAGTAGCGCGAAGCGACAAATGCCGCAAGCTTCGAATGCCACCAACATGAAGTAAGGAAGTGTACTCCTTCCTCGCAACAAACTCCCGAAAATCTCCGACACGACAGTCTGCTCTTCTCGAGCATCCAAACGACAACCCTCCACGTCCGTGAACTTACGAGCTGGAACGTCGCCAGCTGCTGTGCTGCTGCAGCGACGTCGACTCAAACTCCTCGCCATGAACATTGAATGCCGCTGCTGCTGCTGCGCCGGTTTCTGCTCACCACTGCAACACATTGTAAAGTCAAGCCGCTGATTTCAGCTGCAGCAGCTGCTGACCCCCACAGCGCCCCCAACCTTTTCTTCTTCTTCTTCTACTTCTTCTTTACCCCGCTGCAAAACGTCGCACAGAAACTACAATTCCCCGGCACTAGTCGTGCGGTTGGATCGAGATTAACAGCAACAGCTGAATTTCCTTTTCACAGTTCCTTGTACCCGAAGAATCGCAGCAAACTCCCTCGTATAGTATCACTGACAGACAGTCTCTCCAGACATCGCTTCTTGCAACTAACTGTGCGAGATTTGTAACAAGCCTAAGTTACTAGGACATTTATGAAAGCTTCAGCTGCTTCGTCACACTGATGAATTAATGACTGTGTCTAAGCACAAGGACTTAGTACCAACCTCTGATCACGACACGAGACCACTGTTACAGATCCCAAGGAAGACAAATGGAGAAGAATCGAGAGCGATGTCAGGCAAGCTTGCAAGCGAGGAAGCGAGCAAGGAACCGGAAGGGCAGAAGGGAAAGAAAGCGAAGGACTTGGGAGAAGAGAGAAAAAGGGTGACTGGACTGGACTGGACTGGGTTGGACTCGGCGGGACGGGACTGGATTGAACTGGACTGGACTACTGTAGTGTACTTTCGGTGACGTACAGAACCAGAACTAGATTGGGTAACCGGACCGAGCACCCCGCGCCGCGTCCTTCCTTCTTTCTGCGTACAGCATAGTCTCCCCTCCTTAAATGCGCCACTACTAACTAGCTGCCTGACTGCCCTGCATCACCGTGTGGACCGGCATTAAAAAAAACGGCTTGTTCGAACCCGTGAAAGACGGACATCAAGTCGCCGTCGATGGGTCCAGCAAAAAATCCCACCCGGTCCTGGTACCCCAGCCCCACCTAGTGGCAGCCCCGACAACCCATTTTCCCCATTTTTCAATTTCTTTTCTTTTCTCTTTAAAATAAGAAATCAAATTAAATTTAAAAAATCAAGCTACAGACAGCAGCAGCAGCAGCAGTGTTCTTCTTTCTTTTAAAAAAAACTTTCCCCGGGCTGCCCCCCCTCTGACAAGCCATGCAATTAAACAGGAAAGGAGTTTTTTCATACAGCCATCCTTTCTGCCCTATTTTACACGTCATGGTTTTCAGGCTGCCTTTTCTCTGCCCCTTACAAAGACACAGAGAAATAATGGAGCGGGCAGTTCTTCTTCTTCTTCTTGTTGCGTGTACCTGACCTAACTACCCTGGGCCACATCGCTACCTCACCTAAACCCTAAACCCTATCACCTCAATCCACGTGACTATTGTGGATGATCACTCCACATGCCCATTCCATGAATTCCATTACAGAATTGAGCACTGCCCGTTCGGAAATTTCAGGCTCACCCTACTGCCGGGCAGCCTGCATTCCTCCTCATAGGCACCTCATTGGGTGCATGAGCTGATTCTGCACCTGGAAATTCCAAGACCAATTTTGCACTTTGAATTCCAAGGTAGAAATGGCCAACTAAAAGTCCTTTATGCCATGGAACCACAATTGTTCCACCTTAGTGACTCAGTGAACATGCTCCTCTAGGGTACATTCTTTTCCTCCTATTAAAAGTCATTAAGGGTCTGGGGGTGGAAGATTACGTCATTTCCTTCCCTTCACCACATGATTACGTGACATAATCTTCTGATGATTCATCATACATACATACACTCGTAATAAAATGACCAAAAAGTGTGTTGAACATGTCGATTCTGTCATCCCCAGACTTTTAATGTCACGGAATGGTGTCACCCTTGCGCATCATGTTGGGTGTGTTGCCTGGCTCCTCCTCTCGCTCATAGTGCTCTCGCCTAATACCTAACCCAACATAATGGGCAGGGGCTTGACCATGGTTTGGCTTAACTAGCCCGACCTTAATGACCCATTATGAGGCGGAATACTCCCTAGATGCACGTCCTCAACTACTACTACTAAAGCTCAATGAAACCCATAGTCCAGAAAAAATTAAAAAAATACAACCCATAAATTAGTTTTTAGTGTGGACAATAAAAACAATTTATGTTTTTTGCTTTTTGAGCTTGAAGTCTATGATGGCCTTGGCAGCTAGCTAGTGCTTTATATATTTATATTTATATTTATATATATTTTAATATATGCATGATATATATTATTTATTTATTAAACCATGGTTTTAGTATTTTGAACTTCAAACTACAAGCTCTTCATGTTACAGTTGAGCTTTTGTTAGGCTATGAAGGCAAGAAGGATATTGTGTTTAGATTCATTAGAGAGTATAGTAGCTTAAGGGATTTTTATAGGCCCCTAGGTAATAATAATAGGTCTATTTTTAAATGAGCATTTTTGAAAGATGATATTTTGGCTTGTGTTGAAACTTGAGATTAGTTATAATAGAGTTATAATAATATCTTGAAAGATTTTGGTTTCATTTAGAGGATTTTTTTATTTTTGGAAGATTATATTATTTTTGCATGGTGAAATATTTGAGTTTCCATAACTCTTCATTTTCCTTAAGATACTTTTTTCCAAATAGTTTATACAATTGGAATTAAATTCATATTAAAAGCCATTGACTTCTACTCAACAAGATATAGCCAACATTTTATTTTTCTTTTGGGAGGGTTTTAGGGTTTTTTTAGGGTTTAGGGTTTTAGGGGTTTTTGGAGGTTTAGGGTTTAGGGTTTAGGTCTTTTGGACATTGACAAATTTAGTTTTGTGTTGCAGTAGGTTGTTGGTTCCTCAACCCATCCCAAGTGGCTTTTCTTTTTTTGGGGTCAATTTTGTGATGTAGCCAAAGTGAGGATCATCCAGAAGAAAATATAGCCAAATCTGGCTATGAACCAGATATGAAGGTTTTTACAATGTAAAGGATCCTTCCATATTCTTGGCTACTTACGGGTAACTATTTTTGGAGATTAGAATTTTTTTTTTTTTGCTTCTCAAAATCTGCCAAATTTGGATCATTTCTTTTTCATAAAAATCCTTTGTTGTATAGATCAAAATCAAAACTTTCAGGTTGAAATTTAATGAAATTTTGTGAAAAGTAAAATCACTGTTTCCTCCTTATGGGGTTTAGGGTTTAGGTTTAGGGTTTAGTGTAGTGTAGCTAAAGTTGCTTGCTTACAAGTTCCAGTGGCTTTTATTTTCAATTTGCTGAAGTGGTGATCATTTATAAGACGATTTAACCAAATCTGGCTATTCAAAAAAATATGAAAATAACAAATTTAAACATTCTTCTATATGGTTTGCTACCTATTGGAACATAACACAGAAATCTATTGATTCATTTTTTAATTTCGAATTTTGGCAACTAGAAAACCAAATTTTTTTGTGCAATTTTCTTTAAAATTCCACCCTCTGGCAAAATTTGGTGAGAAAGAACAACGCTTACAATCCAAAAAATTCCAAATCATCTTTAAAATTGCTAGATGTCTATACATGGTTCAAGTAGCTCTATATACATACAATATTTCTATTTATTTTTCATTTCATATTTCGTTAATAACCAAATTTGGCTAAACCAACTTGTGGATGATCAACACCAAAGATATTTTTTTCAATTTTATGATGTTGTGTCATTGGCTATCACCCCAAGATGGTTTAGTATTAAATGGCAACAATTTTAGAACTTATTTAAATAGTAAAAAAACTAGTTAAAAACATTCTAGCGAACTAAAATTAGTGTCCAAATGTGATAAAATTTGGAAATTTTTCATTAAAATGGATTTAAAAAAAACTCCTTTGGCACATTGCAGCAAATTCTCACACCAATAAAAGGGTTTATTAGCAAATTGGGCTACATCATAAAATCTATTTTTTTAGTTTTTATTTTAAAATTGCAAAGAAGACGAGAGGGTAAATTTGTCTTAAGTCTATCTTTGTTAGTTATTACTTGTAAGTGTGTAAAATTAGTGTTGAGTGGATATATAATAGATATTTGTAAAATGAAGAAAATAAAATATTGGTACCCCAAGTTTGGTCATTAAGGAGGTGAGATTTTATAAATTTGATAAAAATACATTGCATTTACACGAGGGAAGACAAGGTGAAACTCAAATTACATTGAATTTTGTGATAATCTAAAATTTATTTATTTTCCCTTAATGCCTTCCTTGTTGCTATACTTACTGCTATCATAATTACTTAAAATCTCGTATGAATATGGTACTAAGTTTCATCATAGATTTGGTAAAAAGGTTTGCTTTGAGAATATCAAGGTTTGAAGCTAAAATTGAGGGTAATGGGTGAAAGGAGTACCCAACTTTATGAATTGTATGTTTGAAAAATTATGCAAGAATTGATTAAAATAAAACATGCCAATTTAAAAATAAAATAAAATTTTAATATAATGTTTTTGAGATATAAAATTTTAAAGTTAATTTGAGGTTATTTTAAAAACTTCAATAAGACTTTGATGAAAATTTTAATAATAAAAGTCATAATGAAATTAATTTTTAATTGATTAATTTTTATTTTTTTTAATGTAATATTTTTTTATTATTGCCCTAAGATAGTAGACATGCATGTATGGCACAAACCCAACTAATTATGGCGATTTGCTTTGCTTCTTGTTATAACATAATGGAATTTGTAGGTGTAATCTGCAGATAGACGAACTTCTTTCAACAATTTTCTACACTTTGTGAATTTCAGCTAAGTATGGAACAATTGTTTTAATAGCAATGTCAAAAGGATCACTCCGGGCATTACATCAAATCTACAGGACTTTCTTAATGTTGCATGTTAAGGTCTTTTTGGTAGTAGCAACAGGCTGCCAATTTGACAACTCTTCTTTTGAATGTGCAAAAGACGCACCATATTCAAGTGAAATCTAACCAAGTTTTTGTACATGGGGTGTGAAACTCTTCTCCACAACAAAATTTGTTTTGTTCAAAGGGTGTGGTGAATGAATCTTTCAGTTTTGTGATTCTCAATGCATTGCAAGGACATATGGGCCTGCCCAATTCACTGAATGATTCATTCATTTTGTATTGAAATTCATGAAAATTCTTTCCAAATTATATGAGGATTTTTGAAAGATAATGTTTTGGCTTGTGTTGAAACTTGAGATTAGTTATAGAGTTATAATATCTTGAAGGATTTTGGTTTCTTTTTAAAGGATGTTTGGAAGATTGTATTTTTTCATGGTGAAATATTTGAGTTTCCATAATTTTTTTCTTTTGCCTTAAGACACTTTTTAAATGTAAACTAGTGTGGCTTGTGCCATTGGCCCAAGTGTTACCATGTCCTCAACTGATTTTGCTTCCAAAACCTGGTTTTTTGGAATTTATTTGAATTAGCAGTAGAAATCACTTAAAAGTCAATATCTCCCACATTCTGAATCCAAATCTTAACAAATAAATTCCATCAAATCCTGTCAGCAAGATCTTTCCAACAACACCAAAGACAAATTCCAATTCCACCCAAATTTTCAGTTACAATTTAATTTAATTTTAAGTGAAAAAATCATTCAATATTCAAGAACTTTTGAACAGCAAGTCCAAACGTCATGGAACCAAGCCCATGCACCTCTCCTCGTCGAGAGCTTTCCAAAGACACCAAGAACATGATCTGAAGATCCTAGCTTCATGGATCTCATAACTACAAAACAAAGCAAAACAAACTACCTTCCTTCATAGATAGATGGCAGGGCCACAGTGTGACACACCCCCTGTTTGCTTACATATATGTAAGAACGTCAAGGGATGATGGTGGTAATGACAGCATGTTTTTGGGGGTAAATTTTTGCCACTTGGTGACAAAAAGAAAATCCAGTACAAGTCATTTCAACGAATGCTTTCGAAAAAAAAAAGTGTCAAAGTCTCGAGATATTAGGAAAAAATTTATAAAACAGTTAGACAATAGGTCGCCAAAATATAGTAGAATTCTTAACTTTTTTCTACTTGGCTCTATGACCTGTCACCAAATTTGGCTAATTCCTCTTGTGGATGATTTAAAAAAAACCCTGGTTAACAGCCACCAACACCATCTATTGTTATGTCTCAGCTGTTGATAAATCCCAACCGAGTTCATGTTGGATTTCACCTTGGTAACCTGACCTGTAAAAAATAGGTCCTGTAGGGAGGAAATTACAAAGGAAAATAAATGGCTGCTAGGTACCTAAATGTGTTAGGTAGTAACAGATCATGGGTTCTTAGCTGGTAATTACTAAGAGCATCTCCACCGGTGCTGAGTATGAGACTCGAGATAGCAAACTTTATTGTCAAAAAGTCAAAATGTGCCAGTTTAGCTCAGGAACTTGGTTTTTCTGCACCAAATTCGTGCAACTTGACGTGGCTCGTAAAAGGCGCATCCCAGTTGTGCACCTCCAAAAAAGAGTGTAATAAATTGAACCTGACTGCGGCTCAGTATTTCTGATTGGTCAATCATAATGATTGGTCCAGGTGGTTGGCCAGAGTGAACCAGCACCCACCAGTGCACCAATGTGGATGGATGGTGTATTTATGGGTGCACCTTTTTCGTCCCTCCCTGTCCCTGGGCTAACCAAGTTGGATAACTCAAGTTGACCTTGTTTTTTTTTCCTTTCCTCAGCCCAGGTTGATTTTATTTTTTTGGGAACTTTTTTTCCTCACCCCCCACGCCCGCCCAGGTCTCACCTACCTACCTTTAGACTCCTACCAATGCACCCTGGCCTCCTCCCTCCCCACCCTACCTACTTACCTGCCCCCCTACCCACCCATCTACCTATCTTCCTATCAACCTGTCTACCTACGTACCTACGCACTAAATCTCCACCAAGGCAATGACAATGCAAGTTGATAAAGGTATTGCAATATACCAGGTAGGTTGCTTAGTTCTCCTTCCTACCTTCTTCCCTCCTAGACCATGTAATGCTATGACTATGAAAAACAATGTTGCTATGACCCAACTGAAGGTATTGCAATTAAACTAGATTTTTTTTTTATAGCTTACAAAACTCAACAATTGAATCACATCTAAAGGTATTGCAAATGAACTTGATATATTTACTCAAGCCACATCAATCCATTGATGTAATTGTTCTTGCAATACCTTTATTGAACTTCTTCACAATTATTAAATTTCAAACTCATGTCATACCCTTAGCACAACTTGCAAAATTAATTAATCATCACATTGCTTTCATAAGGATAATGCACGCCCATTAGATGATTTTATTGAAATGCAATACTACCAAGGCAAATGAAAAATATCATATATCACCTTATTTCTTTTCTCAATACCCTCATCAAATTAATGCATGAGCACAACAAATTTATTATAATGCAATACTTTCAGTCTTATTAAACTATTTTCATCTCATCTAATTAAACAATGCAATACCCCAAGGACACATTAGAAGTAACATATCCAACTTAATGCCCATATGCATTACCCTCATCAACATAATGCAAATGCACTAGATCATATTTTTTTTGGCAATAAACAAGTTGGCCTAGTTGTAATTATTTTATCTCATTTATTTCATACATGCAATACCCTATGGACACATTAACATTATAATATCCAACCCAATTCACACATGCATTACCCCCATCAAAGTAATGCAAATGTAATAGATTATTTTGTTGTTATGCAATACTCATGCCTAAAATAATATATTTCATCTCATTGATTCAAAAATGTAATTACTAGATTATTTTGATCTTATGCAATACCTTCATGCCTAGATTATATTTCATATCATCTAATTGAACAATGGAATACCCTATGGACACATTGACAATATCACATCCAACCAATTCACACATGCATTACTTTCATTAAGGTGATGCAATACCCCAAGGACAAAATACAAATATCATATCCAACCATATTCACGTTTACATTACCTTGTTAGGGTAATGCATATCCTCTGGATCATTTCGGTGTTTCACAATACCCTTAGGTCAATTAAAATTATTTCATTTTATTTATTTCAATAATGCAATATCCTGAAGACATATTAGAAATAACTTATGTTGGCCTTATATGCAATCCCTTAATATGGGTGTTAACCAATATATAATTGTAGCCTCACATAAAACTAAGGTAAAAAAATTTAATTCAATTGTAATACCTTTATTTAGTACCATCTTGGGTGTATTAAGGTTAAGTTTAGGGTTTAGGGTATTGCATGGACCAAAAAATAATCAAAGCTTGTGAAATATTGTTATGGATATATTAAGTTTAAGGATAGGGTTGATGGAATGAATATGTTTTGTCTTGTTTCAAAGGTATTGCATAACATGTAAATGCAATACGTTCATCATGTATATATAAACTATTTCAAAATTATAACTATCAAATAAAGGATTTTTTTACATTGAAAGTATTGCACAAAATCATGCCTTTAGGCTTTAATGCAACTTCCACAAATGTTTAGATTACAATTGTAATATCCTCATGTATTAACAATATATCCAATCAATTTTTTATTCAATACAAGATGCACATACATTATATATGGATTTTAATATTAATCTTGTTTTTGTACAAATAGAATTCAAATTTCTTATAAGTAGATATCTTTACATACATTCATTTTTAATGTCAATAAGCTATATCCATGAAAGCTAAATTAATCTACAAAAATGTGGCATGAAAAATTCATGGAGGTCATATGCATGGTACAAAATATGTATTAGTTCAAAAATGGAATACCAAGCTAATTACTTTCACCCTCACTTTCATTACAACTCTCACTAATAGATTTCAACTAATAATTCATTTGCACTCTGATAGTGTGCCTGCTGAAAAGAGTGTAAAAACACGATCTGAGATCAGTATTTCTGATTGGTCCATCATAATGATTGGTCTGGGTTGTTTGCTTGCTATTAGTAGTTATTTGCTGTTCAAGTTTCAGTTTGATGGGTGGGGTTGCAAAAAAAGTAGATAACTAAACTTGGATGTGAAAAAAGGGCGAAAAAAGAGAGCAGATAAGAGGAATAGGTACTTATTGTCATCACAGGAGGAAGCAGTGGTGCACACACGAGGGTTTTAGGGTTTAAGGAAGCTTAGCTCTGTTGTTGCAGACGTTTCCCGATGTCGCTGCTCTTCTGCCAGTCACCGCATCCCGTATCGTCGATCACCACTCTCACCAGGCATCATCACCATCACCATCGTCTCCTGCCAGTGTGGAGTGGGCAACAAAAGGGCCATGACAGAAGAAGAGTGCAAAGAACTGGCAAACCACAACAAAATGCAATGACTGTGGATTGCAATTTGCATTTCCAAAGGGTGATTAAGGACTCTTGTTCGCTTGTGAATTCGGTGTGGCCATTGCTAATCAAAGAGGAAGTCTCCGTGTTTGGATTGAGAGTTAGGAAGCAACCGTCGTTGTCTACAAGTGTTTGCCTTCCTCATCTGCCAACAGGGTTGTACTGTGTGCGGAGGAGCAGTGGTTGCAAGATCAATGGACGCCAGCAAGTTCATTCCTTGGCATCAGCACCGGAGCTACATAGTGTCAAGATGGGAGTTCAGGAATGTCTCCAGAACATTTACTCTTCGATGGGTCTTCAAGATTGGGCTCGGCATGAGCACATCACTGTCTCAGGTGGGTAGTGCTCATTTTCATTGTCATGCTTTGCTGCAGCTGTTTGTGAATTCTTTGAATGGGTTTTATTCTTCTTCCCTGGAAAAACCTGTGGGGTTCAGAGTAGTTGGTGATTGCTCTGAATCCTGGTGTTTGTTGTTCCATGATTTGATGATGGAATTTCTCCATGCTGACCATAAACCCTAAACCTTACACATGGGTAAGGACCCCACCAGATTGTGGTCAGATGTTATGGAAGTTTTCTTTCAGAAAAAGAACAGTTTAGAACATCCACAGTGGTTACAGCTTGTCACCTGCTGTGGTTTTGCAAATGCAGGGACACAAACCCTAATGGGCATGGAAGGGGAATGGTGCCTGAATTGGAACATGGATGGGAGATTTTTTGAGCAATTTGATGGCATTGAGATGACAATGGAGTGGGCTTATGATGGGGAAGATGAGCCTTGGGGTGGTGATGCAGCTGGCCGAGTTACTATTATGGATCTTGATGATAGAGAGGTTTTCTTTTTTTCACACTGTTTTCAACTTAAGAGTCTTCCTTTTCTGATGTCCCCTTTTCTTGGCATGAAGAGGGGACACTCTTTTTGTTTCTGATTTCAAGAGGGACCAATTTTGGTTCTTGCAAGTTCAGCCAAGTGTATGGCATGGACTTATGTTTCTCTCATGATATCATGACACAGGTCTGCTTGCTGACATCATGGATTCGAACAGGCTTTTGGGTTACACAGAAGGGCCAACAGCAGCTTCACATTGAGCTAGAAAAAGGAGATGGAACTGGCATAGTGCATGCTTTGTCTTCGGAGTTGATTTTGTCAGTCAAGTTGTTGGACTCTAAGGCAAGTGGCTAGACTACTCGACTTCTTACCATGCAACATAGTCAGAAGTTGGTTCTTCTGCAGGCCCCATTTTGAACCTCTTTCCAGGAGACAGAATTTGCCTGTTCACAGACTTTTACATGTTGGTATTGTGCTGATGTACACTAGACTAAAAGAATGATGTGGTGAATTGCTGTCATGCATTCTGCTTCCTCAGGCAATTCTCAATGGTGGGTTCTTCAAACTGTATCAGTTGCTGAAAAGAAAGACTGGGTGGGTAGTACAGCGGATTGGGATGGAATGGGGTTCGGCATGGAGGAATAGGTTAGGTGATATTTGAAGAACAGGTTGCGTCTTCTGTTGGGACCTGGCTGCAGGTGTAAGATAACCTGAGACTTGACCATTGAGTGAGCTATGGGTATCTAATTACTCCTACCCAATTTACATGTGGTAGGTGGTGGCGTATGTTATCATTGACAAGATATCATGGTTGCCAGTACGCTCAAGCATTAGGGCATTTGGGGGTTGGGACAATTGGGAGTATTCTAATTGGCAACTCCTCCAGGTTCGTACTTTGTCACATCTTTTCTCTTCAACTTTCAAAGAGTTCTTTTTTGGTGTGGTGGTTGCACATCCTGTTGAGGATGATTTCTGATGAATTGGTTTTTGCTTTTGCAGAGGGGTCGTAAGTGTCTGTTTCCATTCTCAAGTGTACACAGACCACCACCAGGGGGGCGAGACATATACTCAGTGCAGAAAATTGTAGTAACAAGTGATGCAGGTCCAGGGGAAAGAGCCCTTTGTTCAATGTATTCTATGCCGAATACATTGCTGGTTCCTAGGCACAATCCATCTTATCCTTGTGCTGAAATGGATTCCACATGTCTTCCTTTTGTAGAGGTATGACATGATGTTGCAGCTTGCGCAAGAATACTGTTGTCATTTTCAATTAGCTCCAATTTTGCCCCAAAAATTGATCAGATTATTATACTTGTCTACACCCATCATTGGAAGCTGATGAAGTCAGTGGGTAGGAATGGGAGATAGTCACTGGCATCTTTGATGAAGGCGATGGTCTGATACTTTGGAGATTGGCACTCATTATTGCCATTCTTTTCATGCTTTTTTGTTTTGCTGGAACTGACACAAAGATTACCTTTAGAGTGGAGTTTTCTCTGTGATCTCGTGGATATATATGTATATATATATAGGTATATGATGTGATGCTCTTTGAAAGTCATGTTTTTATATATCTGCACCAACAGAATCCAATTTTTTTACCTTCAGTGGACTTGGGGTGAACTGCAATTTTGCCACTCTCAACATAACTGTTCAATTGGTTGTTTCACAGATGATACAAGCGGAGAGTGGCCACTATTTGGTCCGTCCACTCATTGATGGGAGGGATATTGGGTAAGTCTTGTTATCTGTTTGAACTTGAATATTGGAATGTATGATTTGTCAATCTTTTACATCTTGTATTGTTCTGTGTAGTTGCTACTTAGCAGTTGTAACTGCAGGTACTTTATTGTGGATACAGGTGCTAGCAGTCTTACAATCGCTCCAGAGAAGGTAACCCCTTATTTTAACTTTTGTGGTTTCCAATATCACAGTCATCTTTGGAATGAGAAATCACCAAGAGCACCCAAAAAGATGAAAAAAATTCACAATAAGCAATTTGATTTTTTTGAGGTTGCTCACCAGTTTCTGACTTTCAGGAAGGAATCTGTTCATACTAAGATTTTTTTTTTCACATTCAGAGTTAAGGGTGCAGGAAATGGAACTGGGCATGCATGCATTTGGTGAAGTATATGTCACTGGTGCGGAGGGTGAAGTAAGTCGAAATTCTATTGTGACACTTTTTCCTTTCTCTCTCTGCCTGTTGGACTCATGTGGGTGGCTAAACTAATGGTTTTTTTTTTTTTGGCCCCTGAAGTCTGCAGCATGTGTTTTTCATACTTGGTTTCTGTTTTGTCTTTGCTGAGTTTACTTGTGCTACTACAAACTCAAGAAAGTAGTTGCATGATGCCTTTCTTGCAGCAGAAAGGACTCATCTAATTCTTTTTTACTAATGTCTCAGGTAAGGACACGGTTCTGCCGTGCAAAAAGCTTCCAGCTTGGCCCACTAAAGATATCTGCTCCTCTTTTCATGGAGGTTGTCCCTCCTATCACTGGTACCTTTCAGTGGCTGTTGCTAGTGGGTTGGCTCAGTTGGTTCCTCAAATGCTGTATTTCATGTCTACTAATATCTATCACAATCTTACATTCTGCCTTGCAGTTACAGCATGGGCATCTAGCTTAACCCTGCATCCTGGATCTCTATTACAACAGGAAAGTTTCAGTGAATTTTGCTTTAGTCTCTGGGGCCCACAGTTCCTTGCACTCTTTCTACTGAAATCCCAACAGGTACTAGTGCATATGTGAGAGTCTTATTTGGAGTTTCTTAAGTAGCTCCTTTACTCTTTTGTGCAGGTGTCAATGGAGGGTGTAGTGAGAGGAGTTTCATCTGTGGCAGGCATATGTGGTTATGACATTTTCCACAACTGCATTGTGGAGGTTTGTCATACTCACTGAATCCTTTGCATTCATGTACTCACCAATGGACACTAATGATACTCTAAATTACATGGTGGCTGAAGATGGGATGAAAACTTGGCTATCTTTTTTTTCCAGATGGAGTACAGGAAAGGCAGATTGTCGCTCCATAATCCACTGACATACAAATCATCATATCCTGGAGTCCTAAATTGGCATGTATGATCTCAACCTTAAGTTCTAGAGTGAACCCATCTTGGCAGGTTGCAAATGGAAGTGTGCACCATTGCATTGCATTGTGTTCTCAAACCATGTTGTGGTCAAATACATGTGTGTGTTGTTGACTCACATAGGCTCCCTTAGATCAGTGTTTGCTGTTTCTTTGGAGTTTGGGATTGTACTTGATGTAGATGAACTTGGAGGAAAACAGAGATTTGATTGACACTTCGGATTAGTAGAGCCTTTCCCAATGCCCAAATTCTGTGAGTTACGGGTAGAATTGCCTTGCCTTTTGTTGAATGATCCAAGCAGCTTAACCTAACAGGTTCTAACTCCAAGAGTTTTGAACTGGGAGGGAAATGCAGATGATGCGAATGTTAGAGAATGTCCCCCATGTTTCTGCTACATTCAATGGCCACAGTGCCCTCTTCCTCCTAGATACAGGTGCAGGGGGTGTGGATGTCATATTCCATGGCCGCGCTGTAGAGGAATTTGACCTCATGAGCACTGTAGAACCAGTGGGTAGTGCACGAGTCAAAGGCATTAGTTCTTCCTCAGGAGGAATTCAGGTACCCGACAATCTATCTCCCAACCCACATGCCTCTCTCTTTGCAACACTAAAGGATCACACTAGCTATTGATTGATGTTTTACTGCTGAGCAACTTTATGAGAAGATCTGTGTTGTTTTGATCATTGATGAACTTTGGTTGTCTACACCAGGTAAAATTTGGCATACTGGATACATTGGAGTTGGGAGGACAGTCATTTCAGCAGGTGTACTTCTTTGTTATGTTGAAGTTGAAGTTTCTAAGAGGTTTTGTGGGGTGCTAGGGTGACCCATCGTGCGAGTTTGATGATTTCAAGGGGGGAAGACAATAATTGTTGAGTGGTAGGGTATATTTTAAAGCAGTTTCGCTAGACTTTATTTCTTGATTCTGAAGATCAACTGTCTGATGCAGGTGAGGGCATTGTTTTCTGCTAAGGACACAGCATTGGACCTTTCTGAGTATACAGCAGGAGTTGTGTGTGGAGACTTGCTTGCAGAATACCTTGTAATTTTAGATTATGGCAGTCGTAAGCTTGCCCTTGTGGACATTCATGAGGTCATGGAGACATAGCTGTTGGCAATTGACATTTCATAAAAAGCATTCTTTTGGACTTCATTTGGGTTTCTTCCAGGAGCAGTAATTCCATCAGTTATAGCACTCTTCTTTACATTTGATTGCTGTTTCATAAATCAACAGAAGGTTTGAATCAAAATCTGTGAGCATGTCACTAGAAGAAATTTTAGAATTAAAATCATTTACAAGGAGTTCTGGGATCATAAAGCAGACAATTCTGCAATATTCACAACTATGACATGAGTGTGGTTCTCAGGCTTTCTGTCCAAGAAGTGGGAAGATTTGGTCTCTGTCTCATACCTTGTATAGCTTTTTTCTTTTGCAATTATGAGATCTAGGGACACATGGTGCTCTTTTTCTTGGGTCTTTATCTAAGCCTCTCTGCCCTTAGGCTATGATGTTTTGCTTGTACTGGGCAAAGCTAAAATGAAATGCACCTGCAGGAGGATGATCTATGGGGTTCATGACAACTGCCACATTCTCTGGGCCTCTACCAAACACGATGATTATCTTATCCTCATAACTTTGTTGCAGCTTGAATGTGGAGACGATTGACTGTTTTTTATCAGCTGTCTCATTAACATCATGGCTAGAAGTTTTTCTGTTGCTTCTGGAGATGTGGGAAACTGAAGAAGGACGCAGATTTTTGCATAATCGTTTGTCTGAAATCTTGGGCAGATTATCATATAAAAATCTAAACCCAATATCAGGAGCTGATCATGAATTTGTTAGGAAGAATTGGCAGCTGGTGAATGCCTTTCATGAGTGTAAGTGCAGGAAATTTACAATCTACTTTGTAGTTTCCAGAGTAATCTCTAGATTGACCTTTAGACCTGAAAGGGTTGTGAGCAGTGAAGCTGATATTACATAATCATCATGCCATGATCTGTGTGTCTTATTTAGGAAAGTGGTGCTGTCCAAAACATGCTCAGCACCAAAACATGCAAGAACTCAAACAGGTACTCTGAAAAGGTAGAACTTTGATCATGGACTATGCCTTGTTATCTGTGTAAAGAATTACAAAGCTGGAAGAGAAAACAAAAAGCTTCTTCATGGTTGTGTGCACCTGTAAAAAAGGACAGTCTCAAGACAATCGTTCTGGAGGTTTCAACTACAATTTCTCCAGATAGAAAATATCCCCTCTTCTACTAACATCTAGTTATAAAAAGCTCAGTCTTGAATCTCATAAATTTGTCATAAACTTGCATAGTCTGCACCTCCCCATTTCAAGACAAGAGCAGATCACCATTGTGGTCAAAGCTATAGAAATCTTGAACAAGCTGATTGTCTTGAACATGCAAATGGTAAGTTTATGTCCAACACTTTACTCAGATGACACGAGTTTCACAAGTCCTTGTGTTGGAGGCCATGTGTAAGGCTGCATCCTGTCAATGTTGCTGGAATTCCATAGCTTTGAGCTTCCTCCTCTCCATCCTAAACTTTCACAGACCAAACTCTCTCGCTGCAAATTTGCTCATCCTTCGCTCACTGTGGGCCCAATCCATCATCACTTTTGGTTTTCCCCTCTGAACCAGACGCTGCTTCTCTACACTCTTTTATCAAGTCCTTCTAGACTTAAATCCAAATTTTGCTGTTGGGCCCACAATTGTGAAGGATGAGCAACATGTTTTGCAAGGAGAAAGTTTGATCTCCAAAAGTTCAAGATAAAGATGACAGTCCACAAAATCTGTGAAAGATGTGATGAGCCAAGTTGATGCTTCACCTACAACTCTTGTGCGTCTATGCTACAACTGCTCACATTTGTACCAGAAATTTTCCATTAGCAGCTGAGCAATGGGAGAAGAAAGACAACAGAGATCAAGTGAGAGTTTGAGTCACCTTCAAAAGCTGCAAAGCACCAGTCTAAAGACTGGAAGAAAATTGCTGCTAGATTGATCACTCCATAAAGCAGCAGCATCAACAACCATGTCCCACCTCAAATTGAACATGCATGAAGACATGTGTCAAACAGTGTGCAAGGAGAAATAGTAAAACAAAAAAGGTTAAGAGGATTTTGTAATGGCAAGTAGGAAAGACGAGTGTTGCAACATTTCATGTGACTGCCAGACTACAACTGCCACATCTAGAAAGCTCATTCAGGAAAGTTCTCCCTTCCCATTCTCTCTTCTGATTTGATCTGCCACTTACAGACCCACCTTCCATTCTCACTTCTGCTTTGGCCTCCTCTTACAAACTCACTTTCCATTTCTCACTACAGTTCCCAGCAAGTACTCTTAGCACCAGCCACCAATGTGCTGGGTACCTAACCTTGCTAGCACCAATGTTTGTGTTTTTTAAGCTCTCTTGGCTAAAGATTAGAACCAAAAAGTTGGGCATCCAATATTTGGCTCAAAGCAATTCCATTTTCAGAACTCTCTTTTGGGCACCTCAATTGCAGTTGTTTACCACACTCATCAAGAGTGCTTCAGAGTCTCTTGTGGTGAGCTGCTCGTTCACTTCATGGCCCACCCCATTGGCTGAAAAGTAGGTATACAACATAATTTTTCTGCTGTCACCTTGTCTGTACTGTAGCATCAGTGGGTAGATCAATGTCAAGTTGAATTTCTAAAAGCCATTACAACTTGCAGCAAATTAGCCATTTGCAGGCCAACAACCTACCAGGTAACAGCACAAACCAAACACAAAGCATTTCACATCCCTTAATGCTGACAGTCATCACAATGAAGGTGTGCGAGTGATTTATCCGTTGTTGAAGAAAAATGGTGCCACAACTCATGTCCAGTGCTTGAGAGTGGGGCCTGAGATACACCTGTGGGTTTGCCTATGTAGTACAAGATTCAGTTTCTTCTCTATAATCTAGAGAGAATCAATGACTTGTCATCATGCTCTAATTTCAAAGGTAATTCTATTGATGCCCTTTTCTGCAGAGGAGAGCAAGCCATGGGTGTGGTTCAAGAGCTTAGAGTGGATTTGGAGCACATACAGAACAAATCCCAGCTGTACTCCTATTTACATGGAAAGCTCCTCTGTTCCAAATAACCAACACATGTTTGCTATGTAGAGGATGAGAGTGAGGTTTCCACATGACCTGTGATTCGATTGTCCTGCTGGAAAAGCAGTGATGCACAGCTTTGCACCTGAGCTGGAGACACTTCCTCCACAGCTGCACTATCAGTCAATAGGTTTGCCCAGTCTCCCGTTGTAGCCTCGTACTGACATAGCAGCTTTGCCATGCCCTGATTGTTACCCAGAGCCTCCTGTCCATGGTCATGCAAGTCTAACTCAGAGTGGCAAATATGAAGTGTGCCATCACAGATGTTCTCAAATGGCCATTAACCAGTATTGCTAAGTCTCCTTGTGAAGAGCAAGAAACTTGCTTATATCTGTTAAGTGGTGATTTCTCTCAGGATGCATTTGCTCATCATCTTCCTTTTGGTCAGAACTGCAGATGTGCAGAAAGTCCAAATTGTTGTATGAGGCTCAGGAGGGTCAGGTTACTTACCAACAAGCCAACACGAGCTGCTTTCTTCACAGGGACAAGTTCATCTGAAGAGACTTGATTGCTTGCTATTTTCTCAAGCTCCTGATGCAGCACACCTGCAATGTAGCCGGTTGATGCCCCTACAGTCGAGAACAGGTAACAAGATGCCTAAGAGTTAAGCCCATTCACTCTACACCAAAAAGGAAATGGCTTAAAAAGGATTACAAAATCTGGTGACAAAATTGTGAACAGAGCATTCACTATAAAGAGGGTGGTGGTCAGAGGGGGATTACAAGGCAACCTGAAGGTGGATATGCATAGAGAAGAAACAGACAAGGTTGCTTCTCTCCTGGAAAGGTTTCAACTGTTTCTGCAGACAACGCTTTTCCTGGAACAATGATGTTCTGCCCCATTCATAAAAGGTGGTTAGATATTGTCAAATACCTGCCCAGACATATGATGCATATCACAACACATGTACATATGCACACCAATGGTAGACTATATTTGCAACAGAAGGAATTACAATCAGCAAAGTAAAGGGGACTGATTGCCTTGTAGAATCGGGACCCACGTCCACCAGTAAGTAGCTCATTTAGGACAGAAATGGTTGGAGCATCTGTGGATGAAGCTGGTGGTCTGTAGTATCCTACAGAAACCCGATTGCATAATCAGTTCACAACTTTTTCCCTTACATTTGATCTGAAAGGAAATGTGAAGAACTTCCCATCAGACAAAGCTTATGTAAAGCACCACCTGAAACAGCCAAATGTGTTAGCTCAAAGGAACCCCGTTTTGCAACCTGTGAAGAGGGAGCCTGCTTTGCAACCTTTGAACAGGGAAGAGGCTATAAATAGGCACCTTCCATGTACAAGGGCTGGGCTGGCAAGTGCATCTCTACAACGGGGCGGTTGCTCAGGTGCACAATTTGGTCCCAGCCACTCTGGTTTCGCCATGCAGCAGGGACAATTACACGCTTTTTGTCACTTGCTCCCTCCCATTGTCCAAAATACCTGGATGCTAGTCTTTCCACCTGTTGAATGCTAAAAATGGACCATCATGAGCACTAGAAACAGAATTACTAATCTGGCCTGCATGTCCCTCTAGAGGGGTGGAAGAGGTTTGTCAGGAAGAAACAAGCACAGCTTCAAGAAGAATCCCATTCTCTGAGAATAGGATTGAACCCGATGATAACAACAATTAAATATACTGCAAGAAATTCTAGGAGCAAGGATTGACACACACCTCTGTAGGATCCACATCTCCAACCTGCAATCAGCAAAGGGCAACCCTTTAAGCATACCATGAAGATCAAGCAAGTGGACCGTACCATAGCATACCAAGCTATTAGGCCCACAACTCTGGAAAACAACACCAAGAACCTCAGTAGGAAGAATGGATACTCACAACTGCACAGGTTAATGATGTTGGAGAATAATGTTGCTGAAAGAAGCTAGTCACTTCTCTTCTTCCAATAAGCTCAAAATCACTAGCTGGCTCATGAGTCAAGGGTGTACAGAAAGACATCCCCCACAAACCCAAATTTATGATCGCCACATTGAACAAGAAACAAAACTGTATGAAACAAAAGAAGAAGAAGAAGCTTGCATTCTGATCCTCCTTCCATTTGCTTACTCTCCCCACTATCATTCAGAAGTTACTTAATAATAAAACCAGTCAAATATACATCTTGAAGACAGCTGCCTGCTTCTCACACTTAGTTTAAACAAAAGCAGGGTGGTTCAGCAAGAGGAACAACAAAGAGGGATGACACCAATCTCTGTTGGACAAGGATACGGTATCCAATAATAGGACGGCCATAGGGTTGGTCAGGAAATGCAGTCTCAGTGAAGACCTCGGTAAATTTTCCAAAAGGGGTATTCTCCACTCTCAATCGTCGCTCCTCTTTCACCACCTGTAGATACTTCATCCACTTTCTTTTTACTACCTGTTCTTCTCAACAGTATATGGCTTCAGAACAAAGACAATACTTGTGTATGATCAATCTCTGAACTGAAAAGTCAGACATACCTCTTTCTCTGAATAGAGTTCACGAAAAACAGGAGCAATAAAACGACCACTCTCCAATGCCATCCAAAGCTCCAGCTTATTGGCAGGAAGTGACACAAAATACTCTGTAGCCATGCACCCAAGAAAAACCGAAACCTTCAACGAAGGTCATTTTGAAGTTTTCACTGTTCAAAAATCTAACCTTCTTTTCCTTACATTATCATCTAGCTCTGCTCCCTGGGTCACCATGGTTTGTGCACACTCTTGCCAACCTTCTCGCTCTTGAAAGAAACTCTAGCAGAGAGGAATTGTGAAATGAAGACAGGTATCACAAACCTGTTTCATCTTGACTTGTTTGTGCATTCAGGCCAACACCCCCTTGTCGTGAAAGCAAGGCTCCATACTCATTTGGAATTGATAGCTGTGCTGCCATGGCCTGTAAATTGGCCTACATTTCACCAAGCAAACTCCAACTGCTCAGCGTTCTTCACATCCTTCATACGTCCATTGTGTAAGAATACTACTAAGCAAGACTAGCAGTTTCAGTACTTACAGTATGCAAAAAACACCATATGTTCCTCTTGAGTTCTCCTGTTGTATGTATGCACAAGGCCCTCACTCAATGAGGTCTTTCCTCCCCTAGGACGATAAGAAAAAAATTGCTACTCTAGAACCAAAACAAGGACAACCATCTTTAAAAAAACACACCTATAGTGAGGGATCATAAGATCATACAAACTTCTTAGAAAGTTGATCCACATCCCGTTTTCTTCCTGCTTTTTTGGCATCCCGCAAGGCATAGAAAACTGCAAACCCAACATAAATAAAAATAGACAAACATCAGGTTGAACTATAGTAAATCTGCTGCTCATCAAGGCTCCATCAGTTTACCCACAATGCATGCACATAGTCTCTGATGATGCATCCCTAGTCATATTCCGTAGAATAGAGAATGCACACACACGATTAAGTTCAAGGCACTCCTCACACCAGGAAGAGGAATAGATATACACTATCTTGCATGAACAAGTGTGCTTCCTTCCTTCCTTCAGATAAAACTTAATGTAGGGACATGGTTGAGTTTAAGAGAAACTATTTGTTGCAACACAGAGAGAGAGGCATTCTCTTGCTGCTCTGGAAAGAAGTTGAATTCTTGTACCAACATTGCAACAAACAGTCAGTCTGTGTCTGGAATCATCAGGCTAGTAAGTTCCTTAGAGTCATCCCACAGAAAGAAGTGATAATGCTCAAATGGTGAGGAAGAGGAAGTTTAAGGGATAGGCTGAGAGACTGAAACCTTAGAAACCCTAGTAACCCTAGAACATGCCATGGCACACACTGGCAATTGTGCAAGAATGGGTCAAGAAGGGGAGAGAGCAAATGAGAAAACCAACCATCATCCAATTGCTCCAGCAATGTGGCCTCCTTTGCTGCATCCTTTGTTCCCACAATCTTGGTCCCTTTGAAGGCTAGATGTTCCTGTGAACCATGCATACATCAGGGTCCATCATATTACTCTTTCTGTGTGCAATTGCACAAACTGCTGTCGATGCAAGAGTTTTCAGTGCTGTCGACCCCACAACCCATTTGAATCTGGGGGCAGAAGACTTGGGTGTGCCACAAACAAACTGCAGAAATCCTCGGGTTCCGAACTAGCGAGCGAGAGAGAGAGAGAGATGTGTTTTTTACCTACCAAGAGATGAGCAATGCCAGTTACTCCAGTGACTTCGTTTGCGGCTCCGACGTCCGCGTAGGTGTGACAAGCAACGACAGGTGCATTGTGTCGCTGCAGTACAATCCACCGCATCCCATTCCGCAGCGTGAACGTGGACACCCTCCTTTTCAGAGCTTCGAGTGCGACACCTGCCGCTTTGGCCGCCTCTTTCTCACGCCCCGTCTGAATGAGCGCTTGCGCAGGATGCGCACACCACCCCAAACACGCCAGAGCCGCGGCGGCTGGCAACACACCCAAGACCAAAGCTTCCCGTCTCCCTGATCTACCCGCTAACAAATCCGTTTCTCCTCCTCCCAACCAACCCAATCTCTCACTACTCGTCTCCAGTCTGCAATTCTCTTCAATCTCCTCCTTCTCCTCCTTCTCTACTCCCACCGCTGTCTCTTCAGAAAGTGCACCATTGCCAATTCCGGAGCTGGGTCCAACAACAACTTGAGATCTCGAAAGTCCTCCTCCAAGAAAACCGCGGTGTAAATTTGCTCCTGCAGCAGGGAGGAGGGGGAAGCTGGGGAGACTCCTCCGACGACGACAAGTTGCTGGTATCACAGAAAGGAGAGGACTCAGACGCTTGCTGCAATTCACCAAGCTTACAGCTTTTGATGTGGACCATGCTGCTGTTGGTGCACACACAAGAAGCGTGTGCGCAACAGCAGGAGCTGCTTCAGAAAGGAGATGACCAAGCTTGCTGCGATTCACCAAACTTGCAGCTTTGGATACGGATGCTGTTGTTCGTGCACACAGAAGAGTGCCACCAGCAGCAGGACCTGCTTCACAGCAGTAGAGAACCATCTTCCTTCGCAAAGGGCCAACACAGCGGAGATCGGGATGTGTGGCCACGAGACACTAGTGGAGAGCTCTCCAAGTTCATAATCTAGTGGGAGAAAGTCCGATTCAAAGAACCTCTGATTAAGGGTACTTCAAAGAACCGCCAGGTTTCATGAGAGAGCTGACAAACAAAGACCCAGTGATTTTAGACGGATATTCTTTTTTGGGAATCATGTGTTATGTAACCCTAAATCCTGGGCACACACAATATGAAACAAGTAGCTGCATACATGTTATCATAGTCATCCTTTCCTAGTGACCTAAATACCTTGAACTAAAAATCTATCTAAAATTTTTTACTGCCTACACAAAGAATCAATAATTAAGGGTCTCTCGGGGTCAGATTTCTTTGATCTCACTCTTTTGAGCTTGAGCCCAACTGGTCATATTCTGTTTTTCTCAATCATAACACACCACAAAACCCACGTTGAGGACTTTCCCTTCCCATAGCTACACAGAAAGGCGAATGAAACATATGACCCAGAATTCCCTTAGACAGAAATTCTTATGACTCCATCAATTTCAGGAATGCAACAAATCAATCATCAACACGAACAACGATCTTAACATACATAATCTGACACTACACACTTCACTGAGTTTGACAAAGAAAAACCCAGTCTCTCAAATGACCATTTACCATCAGACTCTGGACCTTAATGTCTACTACGAGTATTCCTTTGGAGTTCTCAGTATTGAAGGTGCTCTCTCATGAGACAAGAATTATCACATTCAATCTAAACACAAAAAAAACCACAAACACACATTGAGAATTCAAAATGACTGCTTTTTGAGATCCTTCAAGTTTTTCATCATTCACCTTGTATCAACCCTTAAAGCTAATGCTACAACTAACTCTTATGTGTTGAGGCACATGGCACAGCGAAAATTTCATTGCATCAACACAAAAAAGCCACATTACACAAAACTACACTCAAACTATATATATGTTCTTGCAATCTTTGACTGACTTGTAGCCAAATTTTGGCCAAGTCCTCTTGTGAGGATCACCAATCCCCCTGTCTAAGAGATTTCTCATGAAAAAACAAACCCTTCAACTTATTGAAATTTGGCAACTTCCAATTTTGTGGAAAATTTGGAGAATTTGAGCCATTTTTTCCATGGAAAAATGTCACAAGTTGAAGTTTGGTGAAAATTTGGCAGTCAAACAATAACTAAAAGTGAGGTTTTGAGACCATCAACCAAAGAGGCTCTGATATATAACCATGGCTCTCAAAAATCAAACAACTAGTTCTAATAATCTGGTGGTACATAAGACCCGAGTTGGGCGGTTATCAGGAAACTGAAACAAACCCCTGGTGTTACCATGGGGTTGATAAATGTGGTTTTCAAGAAATCCATAGAACCAGATTTGATATATGACCATGGTTATTAAAAAACAAAGAACCAGCTTTGCTATAAAACCATGGCTCTTCAAAATCAAAAGAACCTATGCTGATATGTAATCGTGGTTCTCAAGAGTTCATTTTTTACACTTACATTTTACATTGTTTTACGCAACCGACAATAAATTTACACACTTTTACATTTACACAAAGTGTGAAAAAAATTCATTATGGGATTTATAGTTACACATAGTGTTAAGTTTTAAACCATTTACACACATAACACTAATGTGAATGGAGATAACCATGTCTTTGTCTCAATGAAAAAAAAGTTTCTTCTTCTTTTTTCTCCTTTTCTTTTCCTTCAAAAAAGAAGTTGCCTTTACCATGCTATGAGATTATGTAATGTGAGTTGTAACGGATTAAACAAAAAAATAAAATAATAGACAATTTCCAGAGTTTAACATCAGCAGTTGCATATTGAACAATTAATGATTTGTGAGTGTCATATAATTGAGATTTTTTTAAAATTTGGTTTTGGGAGCACTGCAGTTATGTATCTATGATAAGTTCTCAGCATAGCAACCAAGCTTTTGCCTATGAAGCCAGCTGATGCTCCTCATTTTATTTGTTGGTATGTGCTCGTTTTTGGGACAGGTCAAGGTGAGGCAAAGCTAGTGCTTTTTGAAGCACGTACCATTTTACTTTTTGATGCTTGTGTGGAGCTCATAGCTGAAGAAGAAAATAGGAGCTGACTTGATGATGACCACAAAGGGTTAAGTGGAATCAGAATTGAGCATGGATGTGGTTACAAATTTTTGAAATGTCTAAGGGTCAACAATTCCATTCCTATGTGTAAAATGGAAACATAATACCCAACTACAGTTTGGAACAGTTGTGTTCACAATGACAAGACTATGATACATCCTTTGTAATTAAAGAAGTAGGAATTTAAAATATATATGATAAAGTTTTGGAGCATCAAGGTTGTGACTATTAAATGGGATATTTTCAGGTGAGAAAGTTGCAGGTGAAGAGCCAGTGGGAAGCAGATGAGCATGCATGATGACCAAGTGAATGAATCATAGTAGATGTAGGGGCCTACCTGATTGCAAGCACTTGATCAGAGAAGTACACCAGGAGGATCCTTTAAATCATTTAGAAATTACTGTAGAATTAGAGGCTATTAAATGCACATTCTTGATATGCAAATGGATAAGTTACTTGTAACATGGACTCAAACTCCGTAGAGATAAATTAAATGTGACTGTGTCTGCTTGTCTTGGAGTAACACCTGCCTGATTGACTAGTTGTGATTCACTGAAATTTCATGTTTCAGAACATTGTACCAGAGTGTATGCTATCAAAACCACTTGTACCCATTGTCTTCCATGATTACAAAATTATGCTGGTTAGAAATTGCTGCCTACTTAAGGGGAACACACTAGGTCACATATGAATTTGGAAGTTGAACACCAGAGGACAAGAAAAACTTGAAATTGGTGGTCCTACAAAGAAAGAAGAGGATTATGCTTCGACTGCTAGCTACCTCATCTATTGATCTTGAGGTTCTGCATATTTGAGTGTGATTTTGTAGCATGTAGACATTAGTCAGATTTATGCCCAAAGCTTCAGCTTGTAATCGAAACAAATTCACATGTAAATGAAGTTCAGAGATCAGGAGAAATTATTCTTTCAACTGTTGTCAACCACATTTTTCGAAATTGTAGTTGTGCTTATCTGAATGTAAATTTTTAACAAGAACTGTAACAGAAAAGCTAAAGCATTAGAAATTCCAGATTGTGCAGTACTTGACAACGCACCAAAGTTCTGTCGTGTGAAGAATCCCAGAAAATTTGCATATATGACAACAAGTGCAATTGACAGAGCAACCAACAATCGCAAAGAGATTTTTGTTGACTGATCCTTGTCAGTCTTTAATTTTTATTGTAAAATCCAAATGCTTTACATAAGAGTCTATTCGGAGACAATAGCATTTAAAGAACCAGTTACAGATAAGATTGCAACTCTAAACAGAGAGTTTACACCACTGCTGACATAATCCAGGCCAGCTTATCATCCAGCCATGGGTATTCCTAACCCATTGATCACACCATCCCTCATCAAATTGAAGGCAAAAACATTCATTTCCTCATGGGAGGCACACTGCACATGCCCATGTATATATTGTCAATACTCCTTGCCCTTTCCAGCAGGGTTTTTGTACATGTAGACTAACTCCTTCACGACACGCTTCAAGCTGCCTTTATTCTTCATCATCAAACGACGATTGAGCTCCTTGTCAATGAAGCCCATCTCCTCCAGCTCTTCGAGCTTGGGAGCCCACTCAGCTGAAGCGACCAAATCATCAAGTGTGCGTTGCATGTCGTTGTTGTTTATCTTCAACAATTCCGTGTTCCAACTTTTGTCTTTGAACCCCATGCCTTCCAAGGTTGCCAATATTGCTGTTTCATCAGGAACTTCAACCATAGAGAAATTCCCAAGCTCACTGGCAGCTTCTGCTACACCTTCCAGCTCCTTTCCTACATCACCCACAGTTGTCACAGGTGCAGCAACCTCTGTGGTTACCTCAGGCTCATCGACCTTCTTGGCTTCAATATGTTGTTCTGGTGCAACTTGAGCTGGTTCAACGACTCCAACATACTCAGTATCGATGGCATCTGGTATGACAACGTCAACCTCAGGCTGTGCTTTTGCTGCATCATTTGCAACGGGCTGATCCGCTGCAAGCTCTTCCGACTTTTCTACCTCCATCTTGTCACTTTCTTGAGCATTTTCTCCGGCCTTCGCCAACGATTCTGCAACCTGTGGGGATTCCTCATTTTTTGCAATCACCTGAATTAGAACCCAGACACGATGACCGAATTTCGCTCCAAATGGTGCTACTAAACGCCAATAAGACACATAGCGTCCAGGTTTCATCGGGGCTACAAGATCCACCGAAGCTTCCACTTCCTGTTCTGGAGCCAACCCTTCTTCTGGCAACTCAAGCGTAGTTCCATCCACGGATCCCAGTTCATCACCACCGACATGCACCAGTTGGGTATCCTTGGGCCAAGAGACAGAACCGCTGTTGCGCAGCCGCCAAATTTTGGTAAAAGACGTCCCGGGTGCGAGTTCCGTTCCATCAAAGATTGTGACATCCTGCACAAATCGGGCATCCAACTTGGTGGCGACACCGGATTCGCAAGCAAATCCTCCGGAACCGCAAACTGCCTTGCCCCCAAAGGAGCCACGACCACGTCCATGTGGTCCTCGTATGGCGAATAGTGGTGCACCCCTGTAGTAGGGAGAGGGCCTCCATGGGCATCCTCCCATGTCACGGCGTTCAGCAGAAACTGATGGAAAATGGCGAGAACGGAACATTGGTCGCTCGATGCGAGTGTATTCATCGCTAGCACATTCCGACTTCTGGAAGCAGGCTTCACACAAGTCGAAATCAAATTTCTTGTTGGACTTGAAACGGAGTCCAACAATCGGAAACATGTTGCATGAATCGCATTGAATGCCGAAATGATGGATTTGGTTAGCATCCTCGGCGTCAGATGCAGCCATGTTAACATCCGCAGAAGAAGCTGGCGCCGACGGGTTGCAGTTGTTTCCAGGTGAATTTGTTACTCCCTCGTCAGCCAAGGGAGCGACGGGAGCGGGAGCAAGAGCTCCCATCAGATGCACTTGAGGGATGTTCCAGAAATTTAGAGGTCCCCAGCCTCCGAAACCACCGCCGTGGCCACGACCCTCGGAAAAGCCGCCTCTGCGAAAACCAGAAGGACCTGGGGTTGCCGTAGGAGCTGGGGTCACAGCAAAGCTGGTGACATGCAAACGCAGGGGGTTGAGGCCTTGAACAGCACAAGCATCGTACAAGTCTTCATCACCCATCAACGTGATCACATCATTGTCCTTGTCCATGTACGTCACGACAATCTCAGACGACGATGGAATCTTGAACATTGTCCGAATGCTCTCCTCCAGTTCATTGAATGATATAGCAGGGCGTGGTGGGAAACCAGCTTCCCGCTGCGGTACTGTCATCCGACGAAGAACCTCCTCGTACTCGATCTTCAACACAAAAGTTGCCATAGCTTTTCTCTTCTTTGTCTCGAAAGCGTTCCGATGAGCCGCAACTCGAGATCACGGATTTACGTAAGTATGAAAACTGGATCAATTCTGCGCCGATTTTACCTCGATCTTTGCCAAAACCGCAATCAAACACAATAGACGGAAAAACAAGAAGGGCAACAAAGGGCCCAATTCCTTGAATCTGGTTTGCAAAGAGAATATGAAAAAAATAACTGATCAGAGTGCGTTCCTGTAAGCCGCACTGTGTACGCAAGTAAACCAAGCTAGAAAAACTCGAGAATGCATCGACAGCAGAAGTGAAGCCCTTTATATAGCGAGATTCCTTGGGCGACGGGAACAAGGACAATTCCGTAGCCTCCAAGGGAAGGCTAACGTCGTTTCCACGCTTCCTGGGTAACTCCGCCGGGAGGAGTCGTTCCAACGACTCCTGGGTAACTCCGCCGGCCCTTTCTCGATCCTCTTCCTTCCACCGACCAATAGTCGACCTCCGGTCGGCGAACGAAATTTGTGCAACGCTAGTGTACAGGAGTGCGTCCGCCCTGAGGTCGGCAGTACTTGCCGTTCTCAAGCAAGTTCGGGAGTGACAACCGGGGGCCGGTTTTGTCTAGAGGCCGCTAGAACGTTCTAACTTAGTTAGCAAGTACGTACATCGTCCTTCCCAAGCTAGCTAGCTTTGGGGGAGTGATAGGGAGTGGCCGTTTTCTCTAGTGGTCGCTAGAGAGATCTGGTTCCTTGCTGAGGTTTTGAGTTACTTTTTGGCCTTACCCAGCCAGGCAAGAATATTGTGTTTAGATTCATTATAGAGTATACTAGCTTAAGAGATTTTGGATCCTAGGTAATATGTCTATTTTTATATGAGGATTTTTGAAAGATGATATTTTGGCTTTTGTTGAAATTTGAGATTAGTTATAGAGTTATAATATCTTGAAGGATTTTGGTTTCTTTTAGAGGATTTTTTGAAGATTATATTATTTTTGGATGGTGAAATATTTGAGTTTCCATAATTCTTCTTTTGCCCTAAAATACTTTTTAATGTAAATGGCAAGGCCACAATGTCACACACCGCTTGTTGACTGAGTCTTTCTCGTCTTTTGCTCGATTCTTTATCCCTTGTCGCTGTGTACCGCTTTGGAATAGGACCACACACTCTTTGCTCCCCTGCTCATCTTCTAGCGCTCCTTGCTCCCAGCAAGGTCGTCTCCCCGTCCTCCTCCAGCCGCTCTTTATTATCCCACACTCGCGCTCTCCAGAGGGATTCAAACGTTTTTTTTCATTTGGTTTTCTATTTGTGCACTCATTATCGCTGGGTTTCGTGTCCCTGGCTCCTGTTTCCTTGGAACGGTTCGTGGTTGCAAGCGCAGGTTTTTGGTGTTTGGTGTGCTTGGCGTAGGAAGGAAGTTTTCTGGAACTTATCTCCTTTAGGTTTGCCTGTCTGCCTGCCTGCCTGCCTGTCTCCATTTCTCTCCCCCAACCCCCTCATTATCTGCAGTTGGTCTTTTGTTTCTGGGTGCTCGTTTTTGTCAGAGCTTTTAGGTTAATGTTTGTATTTTAGTGACCGTGGATATTTGGAAGCAGGGGCTTTGCCTCCTTCATCACGGTCTTTTAGCGTTTGAAAATTCGATTTTATTCAGACCGAAAAATTGGACGTTTCGTTGTTGTCCTCCGAATGAATTTTGTTACGGATGAGCTATTAGGGTTCAGGAATGATCCGAATTTCAAGATACCCAAGCGAGGCAATCGTTCGCGTAGGGGTTGGAATTAGTATTATACTGTATCAGAGGGACTACAGGTGGGAAGTTATATGACTATGGACACCATCTCCTCTTGAGGAAGATTTGAAACCTTTTTGCACATGGAAACTCTTATCTACAAGTTTTGCCATCAATTTTCATCCCCAGTGGTGTGAGAAGTGCAAGAAGCAATTTGATGGGTTGAAAGCACTTTTTAGTTAGGACACACCCCTTGGCTGCCTTTTCAGGTTGCAATCAAATGTCCGTTCTGTTCAGTCTGCACATTGTCTGTTGGCATTAAGTAGTGTGTTTTGGGCTTTAAACCCCATTTGTGATTCCCTCTTGTTTTTGTGATCAGAAAAGAAAAACTGTTGTAGGATTCCAGCAATAGGGTTTCGTACTAGTTACCCTGGAATGCCACCTAAAGGGGAGACAGGGTTCAGTGTTGGCTTCAAGCTTCACATCTGGACAGTTTTGGTATTTCTTGGGCTCCATCACAGATGTTGAATGAAAGATATAGCTCCAAGAAGGGTGGAATGTCTGCTTCATGTTGGTAACATGTGCTGCTCAATTATATACATGTGTTGTACTTCTTTTAATTTCATGACTTTGTATCTTAGAACCTTCCTCTGGATAGCATCTCACGCTGGGTGCATCACTGGTTAATCATTGGTGTCAGGTTTATCACCACGGGGTCTGTTTTCCAATGCTAATCCAGTTTTTCTTGGTGTAGGATATGGCAAGGGAGTTCTATGAAATGTTGTGGTAGCTGATCATCATCATACATGTTGGGCTTACATTTCAGAACACACTGGCAGTGTGGGCACTGCTGCTAGTGACCAAAGGCAAGCTGGTTTTCAAGCTGCAGCCAGTACGTCCAACAGGTCAGAGGCTTGCATTATTGGTTCACCTTGATCACTACCTCCCTGATCCAGTCTTTTGATCAAATTGAATCTCTAAACTGTTCTATTGGGACCTGTTCTAAACTGGGTCTAAACTGTTGACCTATTCTAAACAGTTCTACAGTCTTACCCCAATAGAATAGGGTAAAGACCTATGCAAAGCTGGGGATGCTGGGTCAGGGGTCAGGCAAACATAGCTGGAATTGTCTGGTCATTTGTTTACTGTCCAATGACTGAACAAGAATGTGAAAAGACCATGCAGACCTGAACAATTATGCAACTATTGCTCAAGGATTGACAATCCGTTAGATCCTCAATGGCATGTTTGTGCTCTTGTTGGGAGTGTATTTGCACATCTCCAAGCTTCTCAAAGATAGCGGGTTCTAAGACTCCCTTCATTTCAAATAGTGAGCTGAGGGGGAAAAACTGTA
>Ga0209611_10002427_pt1 | contig 32792 bp, 13 predicted proteins | sample S1TSphgellanicum_3_FD_187693 | JGI IMG/M metagenome (GOLD analysis project Ga0209611, IMG submission 187693) | Host-associated microbial communities from peat moss isolated from Minnesota, USA - S1T2_Fc - Sphagnum magellanicum MG (SPAdes) (version 2) | ecosystem: Host-associated > Plants > Peat... | reverse complement strand
TAGCCTAGGTAGTGACACGTGTCAATAAATCATAAGTTGAAAATCATGAAATTATCAATAATATTATATATCAAATAATTTAATTTTAATTGATTTTCATGTTGACTAGTTAATTAAATAGTAAGTGAATGATTTGGTAAATTTGTATTTCATTTTAGAATAATCTTGTTTCACAAGGTATTTGAAACAATTCATTGTCTGTAGCAACTGGTCCCTGTTCATTAGGGGGTTAACCAATTTCTTTAGGTAAAATTGTCCAAATTCACTCAAAATCTAGTGAAACCCATAATAAATTAGAACGCATTTTGGTGTAGTGTTGGTTGTCTCAAGCTTGAGGAAGGAAAAAAATATATATTCTCAAGATTCAAAGACATTTATGACCTACAAATTCGTACAAAGTAAACAATTTATGAAATCAAGTTGATTTGATTCCATTTATTATTTTTTCCCACTATTACAAAAATAGGTTTATTTGATTTGAGAATTTAACTAAAAAAAATCAATTTTGATAGTTGTCAAAAGGACCATCCTATGAATTTAAACAAGTTCATTTGGACCTATTTATTGTGATTAGGTGATATTTTTGACTAACAAAATCAAATATTATTTGATTAGTCATTTTGATTCACAAATAATGGACCATTTCATTAGTCGAATTTCTATTTGAATAATGTTTTGGGGGATTATTCTAAATATATATATTTTTGATAAGTAGGCAAGTAAGTGGGTAGGTCAATAGTAAACAAGTTTAGGTAGGTTGTAATTTTAGGGAGCTAGATAGGTAAGTAGCTTAATTTAACCTAACTTACCTAAACTAACCCACCCAAATACTTTAGTTTAGCCTACTTACCTTAGGCCTATGCATGCACATAGGTTACAATTATAAGGAATTGAACCTTTCACCTTCATAATGATAAACCAAGTTTTTGCCAATGGAACACACCATTAAAATGTGACAATTTTTGTCAAAATTATTTCACATCACTACTTATGTAGGTAAATAAAAAGGTTTTAATAATTAGTAGGTAGGTAAAAGAGGTAGGAGGAAGGTAGTTAATTAGTTAGTAAGTAAGTGTAAAGTGGATAGGTAGCTAGTAAGTAATATATAGGAGGTAGGATTAAATTATGTAGGTAGGTAGGATGTAGGAAGTACTAAGTAAATTAAAGTTAAATTAAAGGTAAGTAGGTACAAAGTAGGTAGGTAGACCTAGCTTATTTACTTTGCAAGGTAGAAGGTATGTAGATTATAAAATGGTTGGTAAGTAAGTAGGTAGGTAAACCTAGGCTACCTATTTAACAAAGTAAGATAAGTAGGTAGGTAAACTTAGGCTACCTACCTAACATAGGTAGTAGTTGACTTGGCCTATTAACTAGTGTAGGATGTTCAATTCAATCAGAAAGCTAGTGGCCATTTGGACCAAAAATGTCATTTTGTTTTGTCCAATTTGATCAAGCGTTTCGCTTGAATAGAACCCATTGGTTATTTTGACAAAAGTTGTTAGTCTTTTGTTCAACTTGATTAACTATTCAATTTGACAAGTAGTTAAATAAGTCATCAAGTTCACTAGTCAAAAAATACACATGTCATTTAACATTAGGCCTCTACTCAAAATTTACATGCCTATTAATTGAGAAGTATGTTGGTTAATTGATTTGAACCATTTGAAAAACTTGTTTATGTAATAGTGTCCACCATTAAGGTGCAAATATGTATTGGGGTTTAGATTATGTTTATTTATTTGCATTCCAAAGCAACCATCAAAGCATATGAGAATTGAAAACAATCATCAAGGGGATGAACAAATAAACATATAGGTGTTTTGATGGCTGAAAAACATCATTCAATGCATCCACCATGTTTGTAGTTTTTTTATCTTCACCATCAAATGTGTTGCCATATTCATTCTTCATAAAACCATAAATCCACCACCACCAATTTCATCACAAAGCTTTGTTGTTGCATTCGATCATCATCACTCTAAAGCTTGGTCATTATTTCTTCCCCTCCATCCAACTATCTCATCTCAAAACAATTCTATGAAAAGATTTCAAGTGGAGATGTTTAGGATTATTGTAATGACGACCACTAGTGGACCTTGTATTTTTGTATTTACTGTACCTAAATTAGTTATAATTATCATCATCATTGGAACTAATGGAATCACCAATCACTTCCATGCATGATGAAAGTTTTCAACATGAAACCTTAATGTTAAATCAATTTTGTAACATTCCACAAACTTTGAGATTTTTTTGAAGCTTTTCGAATGTTGAAAAATGGTTCTAAATGTGATACCATAGTTTTTTACACATAATTCCCTCCAAAACACATGTATGGGCCTTCAATCACATGCATCCTACCTTTGAATGGTGTAATCATGTGAAGCATTTCTAACAACTACTTTACAATTGAACATTGTCAAAATGATTTAAAAAAAAAACCCCTAATTATGCTTTCATGATGCAATTGTTTCCAACCATTATTGATTCATGATGATTATTGTTTATAATTCGTCATTCATTTCATGCAAGAATGTAGAGTCCATCCATAATCTTAAATACTAAATTGAAAGAATTACATTAATTTGTGACAAACTTCCTTTTTTTTACTTCTAATGTGAATGATGATTACCATAAAAGCTAAAAATTCATAATAAAACTTGAGCTAAATATTTCTTAATTTCTCTTTTACAACAATTACATATTTGGAAACATCCCCAATGCAAAAAGCTTTGAAAAAAACAACTTGCAATATGTTAATGCAATGAAATGAAAATTGATGCAAAAGCCACCTAACATGCTTTACATTGTTTCAAAACTATGTAAAACAAATAGTGAAATTAAAAAGGTCAAAACACTATAACAATTCATTTACAAATCTATATAATAAAAAAGTGATGTCTTCTTATGTTCTTCATACCTATCTTTTCCAAGCTTAACTATCTCCTTCTTTTTTAATAACTACTTAATTCCTTTCTCCTACCCACCTACATGAATATGAAAAGACAAATTAACATGTGATTTTTCATGTTCATGTTATGTATATTAAAATAATTTAATAACTTGCTTTTTTCAAGTCTATCTACTTAACCCCATTCTCATCCACATGAAAAATCTAACAAAATTAATGATGAACTATTGAGAACCATATGAAAATATACAAGGGGAAAAAAGAAAACCAAAAAGAAAGGGGTTATTATGCTTTAGTTTGAAAGCTTGCCCTTGCCATTACACTAATGTAATTCAATAAACTTAATTTCCAATTTTCTTTCATCATTTCATTGTCATTGGTGTGGCCTCTGCCGTTGGCCCCAAGTGTGAACTCAAAATAGGGAAACTCAACATGTGAACATTGTTTTTTGAGTAATTTTATTCAAATGGGTACACGAAAATTAAATGAGATTCCTATTAAGGTCCTTAGGGGCGTCCCTATTTTTCTTTGTCGCCAAGTTACAAAAATTCGCCAAAAAATACTATATTTTAGTGAACTCAGGCCTTATGTTTGATGGTCGAGGGCGAATCCCATCCTCCTAAATTCAAAAGATTGAGCGTCCTTTAATAAAAGTAAGTAAATTATGAGCAAGATTTGAACAAGGTGTCATTAGCTTAAGAATAATAATAATAAACACACACACAAATCTCATTTATGGCTGCCATTAACAGAGCCCAAATCTCAGATTTAGATGATATTATGATAACTCATAGGTACAAGAGTCTGGAAACAAAGCCCCAATCACAGTGGGAATGCTTGGGTGGGTTTCATATTGGTGAATTGAATCCCCATCAAAAGCTCTGTGTGTGTCTGGAAGACATCCCCAAATGGTACCAAAATGGCAGCTGAAAGCAAACATTTACATATATCTATCAAGGAAGGTAGTTTGTTGGGCCCTGCCCCACGGGGACAGGGACTGTTGCATTCGATCCAACTTCTGGAAGTTTTACCTTATTAGAACCGGTTTCACATTAGGTGAATCGGTTTCTTTGGTGAAAGTGTTTAGAGTGTTTAAATTGGAACAGAATTTTTTTTGTTGTTCAGAGTGTGAACACAGTAGGTAGATGTACAACAACATCTTATTTATTGGCAGGGCCAGCGTGTTTGTACTTATGAGATCCACCAAACAGGGATGCTACAGATCGCATTCTTGGTCTCTTTGGCAAGCTCTTGACGAGGAGGGCTGCATCGTCTTAGTTTCATGGCCTTTGGACATGTGGTATAGAAGTTCTTGAATATTGAACGATTTCTTCACTAAAAATTAAAATAAATCATAGCTGAAAATTTTGGAGGAATTGGAATGTGCCTTTGGTATTGGTGGAAAGATCTTGATGAGCAGGATTTAATTGAATTTATTTGGTAAGATTTGGATTCAGAATGTGAGAGATATTGATTTAAAAAGTGATTTCTGCCGCTGAAAATTCAAATAAAATTCAAAAAATCAGGTTTTGGAAAGAAAAATCAATTGAAAACGTGGTACCACTTGGGCCAACGGCACAGGCCACACTAGTAAATGAAAGATCAAGCCACTCACTCATATTCCCCCCCACCTTTCACTCCCTTATGGCAAGTTCACAGTTCAAACCACCAAAAACAGTTAAAATAGCAAATGTGGAGGGCAAAGGGCTGTTTTGGGAATGCGGGTCCCTCATGAGGCAGGAGCCCAGAATGAGACCCGAATTCCCAGAACAGCCCCCTTGAAGTTCCTTACTGCCAATAAAGAACCTGTCAAAATTGCCTTTCAGAAACAGACTGTTGCCACAGGGTTATTTTTTCCCAATTTTGTGACGTAGCTGAAGTGGCGATGGTCCATAAGATTATTTAGCCAGATTTGGCCACATACGAGATATGAAAGTAGAAAAAAGCGAGAATCTTTCTATATTCTAGGCTACCTAGTGGAACTTATCATAAAATCTGACGATTTGGAATTTTTTTCTGTGAAATCTGGCGAATTAGGGCCATTTTTTCCATGAAAAATTCCTCTCTATCGGCCAAAATCATATATTTCAGGTCGAAATTTGGCGAAATTTCGCCAGAAACAAAAAAACACTGGCTCACCATTGTGATTCATTTGAGAGGAGACCATGACACCTTACCCATAAGGTTCTTGTGCAAGGGTGCCATTGTCAGCTGAAGCAGAGTATTTAATGAGGGTTAGGCACCCCACATACACCAGAAAAATTCTACCAGTTATTTAAGATTAGGATAGGAAACCTTCCTAGGCCCTTCTTAGGTTTGCAGGCCTCGCCGAGAGTGATCGTTGGTGAAAGTCTGGGAGCAAAAACCCGAAAAGAAGAGTTTAAAAAACAAATTCATTACCTCACCTAAAAAACTTACAAAAGTGCAAGGTCGTGAAATAATCAAATGTCAAATCTTGCAGCCAGGCATAAATGCAAGGCTTATGGCTCACTTTAGAGGGGGTCCAGGGTCCAAATTGGTATGAATGGAATTTGGACTCATTTGAAGCAAATTGAATCCTCGAGTTTTGCCGTAGCTTGCATCTTGGTTCTTCAAATCATGAGCTCTCCTTTTGAGCTTTATCTCTTTTTGGTATGAACCGATTTATTTTTCCTCCTTGGTTCTTCAAATCATGAGCGCTCCTTGTGAGCTTTATTTCTTTTTGGTCTGAACCGATTGATTTTTCCTCCAGAATGGTGCCACGTAGGTTTAGCCTCGATTTGCCACTTTTTGGTCTTGGATCCTCATGTAAAAGGCTGTGGGTCCAATTTATGGCTATCATCCAATTGGTTTGCTCTATTACATTGGGACCTTGGACCCTCATCTAAAGTGGCCCTCTGTAACGAATGGAAGAAACAGTGTTATTATTAATAGTTAGTTACTAGTTAGCAGCAAGTTTGGTGTAGTTACTACGTTCAGTGGTGATGGCGGCGGCGACTCCAGTTTATTTTTGAAAAACTTTGAAGGCCTGTCAACGACAACAAAGTACAAAATTACATTTGTAAGTACGTTCTCAGTCCTCCCCCTCCAAGTCTCTCTGTCCTTCCTCGTTTCATTTGTGCACAGAAATGAAATTGATTCGAAGCTTTGATCGTCTGTAAATTGTGTATAGAGTTCTATTGCATTCTGAGAATGGATCCAAGAGTTCATCAAATTCAATGAAGCATGGCTAGGAAGAATTAGTGGGAACGGTTGCTGATTCCATCGTTTTATCATTTCATCTCTGAGCTCCAAAGATTTCTGTTTCCTGAGCTTCAGATTTTGTTTTTCTCAGACCCGAAGAGTTTTATTGTTTGTGAGTGTCGGATTTGTTTCCTCAGAGTTGAAAGCTTCTTGGTTTGTGTGAGCTTCTAATTTAGTTTCTTAGAGCTGAAGAGTTCTTGGTTTTGTGAGCTTCAGGTTTATTTTCCCGGAGCTGGAGAGTTTTTGGTTTTGTGAAAAGCTGAAGGGTTCTCGGCTTTGTTGGCTTCAGATTTGCTCTTTAATTAACATCAGGATTAAAGGATCAAGGATTTGAGGGGAGCTGGAAGTGGGTTGGAGTTGAAGGCCGGCGATTGAGGATCTCAGAGCCTAGGACATGGACTCTGTGCTGCATACGAGTCGAGGAGGACTCGTCCTTCTTGTTGTTTGTGGGTGGATGTCACTTTTGTTTCTGGTATCTTTTTTGGGGAATGTGGGACCGGTGTCCTCAATAGGAGCTGATGTTGCTGCTGCTGCAGCTCCTTCTGCAATGACTCCGCCAACAGAGTGCTCGATGCCTAGTGATATGATGGTGTCTGGCAACAATTGCAGTTACTATGATGAGCAGAGCATGGATGGGCTGATGGGAGGCTGCAGAGAGTTTCTCACTAACACTGAAAACGCACCAACACAAGATTGCTGCTTTGGCGTCAATCAGGTGGCTTATGCTCGCACTCCTTGCTTTTGCAAGGCGACTTTCTATCCGCTCGACAGCGCAGTGGACGCTTCCGCAGACGTAAATGTGACTCGACAAAAGCTATTGCCGGGCCTTTGTCTCGTCACATTGGACTTGTGCAATTTATGTCTCGACTTTGTTTCTCCCCTTGGGACTGGAGTTCCTTCTCCTGGTAAGTGAGTTTACAACGTTCTTAGGTCGGCCCTGATCCCCTTTCCTTGTTGAATAAAATGTTACTCCTTTCTGCTGCTTACCGTGATGCACAGACTCTTTGCTTATGAAGGAACTGATGATCACCTTGTGACCAATTTGTGGGCTGACATTCTTCATGTGCAACAGGATCGAGTTCCAAATTGCACAGGACTGGTATGACAATACTGAAATTACTGCTAGCACTGCTCCTAGTGGGAGCAGTGATTACAATCACTCTACTTGTCTACAGGACTTACAAGGCAAGGAAAGGAGCAGCAGCAAAGGAGCACCAGTCCCAGACATATGTAGCAAGTGTGCCGGGGGGTTCCTACTAAAGATTATGTTTTTCGATTTTCTTTCTCAAGCGGTTTCAGAATCTCTCGCTGTGCAGGCAGATGCAGGAAGATCCGAAAATGTTAGTACAAAGCAGATCCCAAATATGTAAGTGAAATTAAGAGTTGCATAACTTCGTGGGTATTCAGCATTGGCTATGTACCACCATAGCTTTTTTGGGGATAATCTCCACCTTTGTATGAAGCTTACTTGCTTGCTTTGCTTTGCTTTGCTGGGGGTAGAAGGAAAGCAACCCTAAACCCTAGAAGCAAAGCAAAGCAAGCTTTCATCAGGATGTCTATCTTTTCAGCTGAGAATTTTCTGAATTGAGTTCAGATCTGAATTGAGGAACAAGTGCCGCATGTTGAACGCAGTCAGATCTTGTGACAAGTACTTTTTCAAGTCATTGATTTTTTGTACCTGCTATTGTATCCTCGTACAAAGGGTGCCTCTGAGACTGAATATCAAATAGATCTTGCAGCTTTTGCATCTGCAAACTTACCTGTGTTTTTTAGTGCACGGCTTGCTTCATATATGTTTTGCATGTGACAGAAGTACTTGACACATGTCCCAACTCCAATATTGTATGAATTAGCAAAATGCAATTTGGATAGAAACTAAATTATCTGCAACCTTAGGTTTCTAGACATTTGATCAATGTCTTCTTCTTCAAATCATGTAATGCTTCAGATGTAATATCTCTTTTAGTTCCTTTTCTCACATTAACAAATTCCTTATTGTGCACAGTAGTACAATACTGATGAAGTGTTCACTGGTATTTTATTACTCATATTAGCATTGTAACATTAATTTGTTCATGATCTTTCTTTTTTAATGAAGTACTAATTCTGGATGTTATCTCCTAATTACTGGCTTTGTTCAATTTTTTCATATGGAATCTCCATGATAGGAAAGGAGTTTTCCCCAGGTCCTTTCAGAGGCTTAACCAAAAAGGGCGGTTTCAGCTGATAATCTACTCAGGGTGACCACAAGAACAAAGTCAAACACAAAACTGCTAAATGGAGAACAATGTTTTGCATGATGTAATGTTTCCAAACTCTACTGGGAAGCTTAAGATGTCAACACTCCAACTAACAGGTATTCAGAAATTTTAGGGAGACTCTCTTGCATGACTATGTGGTCCTCTCTCTGTCCAAACAATGTAATTCTGTAATGCACATATGAAGTACACATTCACTTGTATGCAATGTTCTACATGACCATCACTCTTTCATAACTCTTTTCCAAATTTGAGACACAAGCATGTTGACACAAAACCTGTAACACAAGACAAATAACCTTGACCCTTATTGCAGGGACTTATGCACTGCAATTCAAAACTTGCAGGTTCAATTGTGTTAAAAATCAAAAATCTTGCCATGTAGACCCATCTTGAACCAGTTATCCCCACAAGATCATCATAACAAATCATATTCATATGCTTCAAAATTCCAGTGAGATAATTCCCTGCTCAACTTTTGTAACTTTCTCTTTAAAATAAACCCTAAACCCCAAAAGTACAGCAGATACACTACCCACAAAGCCTGAGGGTGCTTTGTGAGCAAGAAACTCTGGAAATAAACAATCACAAAATGCAGGCTTTCTCTGTTTTTCTCTTTTGAGTGCAATCAGCAAAAACATGACATAGCAAGACATGACCACCCTCAATTGGCAAAATGCAGACTACTTAGCTCAAAATCAAGCATGCCACTCTCACGTTTGGGACCCAACACCCTAATTTCCTCACAATCCCATTCCTTACTCAGACCTTGACATTGGACATTACCTTAGTTTGTTATCACTCCCTTGTCTTCTCCCCACTAAATTTCTGGATACACTAAATGGGTTGAGATACAACAAATTGATAGGGTCAATGGTTTTCGACCTATTCTATTGCTAGACATTTCATTTATGTGTGATTAAAGGGAAATATGTTGAACTTTAATTCTAGTGAGGATGATTCATTGGATGTGGTTTAGCTAGAGTGTTGTTAGGTTCAATAAGTTGTATTTTTAAATGATAGTTTCAAATTGGAATTTGTTTAGTTGATTATCAAATAAAGAGGAATGAAAAGGTGTATTTTGGGATTTGTGTCTTTTCAAATTTTTTGCTTTCCAACACCATAGTGGTGTGTAAATTTTCGATACCTTTGGCATCAATTTGCAAATTGCACCCCATTTGTTTTAAATTGAAACTAAATTCAAGTGTGTTTAATATCATCAATTCAATTGAATTTGAATTCCATACAATGTATTTGAATTCAGTTTAAAATTTGAATTTAATTCAATTTGAATCAAATTCAAAATGGTGTATTGAATTGGTCAAAATTTTGAATTTTACCAAAGATATGTGAACTACTCTTGTAGATGTGCATGTATACCAACAAATTGGAATTGGGAAATTAAATTTGTTTTTGCATTTGTGTATCGACATTGTTTTGGTTGTTGGCAAGGTTAGTTGGGTACATTCAAGCTAAAAGGAGTCATTGGCACCTATTGAGTCAATTGTAACTAGTTTTGATAAGATGACATGGTAGCATGGGATTGGTTGAAAAGTTTGAAAATAATGTTGAAAATGATGTTTAAATAGTGTTTTCAATGGTTTCATTGTGTTAAAAACTATTAGTTACATGTTTTAAAATGTGCTAAAAGATAATTCATATTTATAAAATTATTTTCAAACTTATTAAAATGCTAGATTAATATATTAAGAAGGGTTGGGTACAAATACAACACATATTTTTAATATATTTTAATTTATGAGACTTATAAACATGTTAAAAAAAGAATTGATTAACCATGAGGTGGTTCTTTTTAGCTTGAATTGATCCTAGTTAGTTTAGCATCATGTAGTTTCAAAAGTATCAAATAGATATTGTATTGGTGGCTATTAATGGTTATTAGCAGTTATTCTATTAATGGTTATTGGTGCCTATTCTATTGGTGGCTATTGGTTATTATTTTATTAATGATTATTGGTGAGTATTTTATTAATGGCTATTAGTGGTTATTCTATTAATGTTTATTTATGGATATTCTATTGGTGGATATTGGTGCTTATTAATGGTTATTATATTAGTAATTATTGATGTCTATTGATGGCTATTATATTGGTGGATATTGGTGCTCATTAATGATTATTATATTATTGGCTATTGGTGTCTATTGATGACTATTCTATTGGTGGATATTGGTGCTCATTAATGGTTATTATATTATTGACTATTGGTGCCTATTTATGGTTATTAATGGTTATTATATTAATGATTATTGGTGGCTATTGGTGGTTTTGGTGATTATTAATGTTATTATATTATTGGCTATTAAGGGTTATTGGTGGATATTGGTGGTTATTATATTATAAGTTGTTGTTGGTTATATATGTTATATTATAACTATTGATGATTATTCTACTATAAAAATTAGTTTTGGATATTCTATGTTATAATATCATAGGTTATTGGTAGTAATTATATTGTAAGGTATTTTAAATTATTTTTCATAAGTTATTTTTTTAATTCTAAGTTATTTTACCTTAGGTCATTATATTTTATTTTAAATTATTTTAAATTATTATAGTTAGGATAAAATAAATTATCATAACATAAAGTAAAATGACTTTGAATAACTTAAAGTATAATTTGAAATAACATATATTAACTTAAAATAAAATAACTTGAGGTATAACTTAAAGTTAGTTGAGTAATTTAATTTAAAATAACTTAAAAGCTTATAATAAACTAGTCAACATACTTTAAAGTAAAATAACGTATAATAGTTTAGGGTAGAATAATTTATAATAGCCTATAATAACTTATAATAACATAAGGTATAAGTTAGAATAACTAAAGTAGTTTAAAATAATATATAATCATAAAATAACATATATAGAATATTTTGAAAAACATAAAAAAAAACCTATTTACTATAGGAAAAAATAATAATGAATTATGTTAATTAGTAATGAAACATGATGTTTACATAATGATATTATAATGAAATAATTTTCACAAGGGTGAAATCAGTAAAATGCAATGAACTTATTTCACTTTTAAAGTCCCATAGTGATTTAGGCTAATGAACTGCATCCCATTTTTGTAGTAGTGCAATGATTATTAAAACTATGAAGAATATTATTTGTAACAATGTGTTTGTTACTTCTTCTCTCATGCAATGCATTGAAATTTTTCAAATATTATTTTGTTAGACCCATTTAAGAATAATATTGAACAGGCCATATGTAATCAACTAAAAGGAAAAAAATTTTAAATGAATTTATTTTAATGTTCAAAATAATTGAAACACAACATTTTTTTTGTTAAAATGTTATGGGGAGAAATTAAGTTATATTTTTATTTCAAAAGCAATTAAATGTGAGTAGCCCCATTGTAATTGCGTGTGTTCAATACATGAAAACACTAAAAGAAAAACATGTATTTTCAACTACTTTTTGCGACTAAATTTTGGTCGCAAGAAACATTTTGCAATTAAAATCCTTTTAATCGCCTAGGACAAGTCGCATGTGATAAATTAGTTGCAAATGATAAAAGGTATTGTATAAAAGAAAAAGTCAACAAATACATTTCATCCTTTGACTCCATTGTATACGTATTGTCACATGCGACTTAGATGCAATTATTTTGGTCACAATTGACGGCAAATCATGTGTTGTCACGTGTTTTAATATGTGATTATTTAAAATATAATAATAATAATTTATAATATAGGTTGGTGAAGTAAGTACTTTAGAATTGTGCATTATTTGTTTTTTTGTTTTGGATTGAACCTTTTCATTAGCTCATCCCATGTGCACAAATTTCTTACTGTGAAATTGGATGGCCACACCCCCCTTGTTTATATAGTGTTCAAAATACGAATGACGAACAAACAATATGGGATAAGTTTTGAAGTTGCAACTTCCTTACAAATTAAGTTGTAATTCAAAAACTTTCTTCATGCTTTAATTTCTTAGTTTTTAGATTTTTAAACAATTCAAGTATTAGATAATAATTAGATAATAATTTAATTAATAATGATTAAATTTACATATATTTAAATTATAAATTATACATTACAAATATTCATTATTCATTATCAATTACTTAAATAAGCAATAACTTCTTAATATTTAACAAACTAGCTATCTAGTTACTCACAAGTTACTAATACACAACGCATAAATAATTAAATAAATTAAATATTTAAAAATATTTTATTACTTTTTAGAATCTGATCAAATTATATATAATATAGTTAATGTAAAACTAATTCAATGACTATAATTTAAAAATTAACTATTTTAAATATTTATTTTAAAATTATAAATAATGAATTAAATTTTTCTATTAAAAAGTAAATTCTCACACGATTTTAAAGAAAATTATTATTTAACTAATTACATTACTTATTGTATAATTACATTTATTGTTGTAAAAATTATTATAGGTCAAATAATTTTTTTCTCTTGGTAATTATTAACTATAATTACAATAATTTGTTAAACATAACATTAATTTTCATAATTACTATAAAATTACTATTAAATATTTATCATAGATGATTAATCACAGAATGTTTTAAGATAATATTATTATATAATAATTTGTGAAATTAAAATCAGTAAAATAATTATTTTAATTACACTATAATTTTTTCAAATTTTTAATTCAGGTTTGAAGTTATAAATTAAAGAGTGTGAATAATTATGTTCAATTAGAAAATAATTATGCACATACTAATTAATTCTTATCTAAAGTGATTACAATGATTTTAAAGTAATGTCACATTAATTTAATTAATTGATTTCTTCTAATATAAGAATATTAGTTATATAATACACAAATCTATATTATAACAATAATTATTTAGTGTCATTTAAATTTAATAAAATAATCATTTATAATTATTTATAAAAGTGATTTATTATGGATAACACTAGTAGAAAAAACCCTTAAATCTCAATCAATAAGTTTTTGAATTAAAATATAAATTTAAGATTCCAAATTAGTAATTCAAAATTCAAATATCATTTTTTAGATCAAGTAAGTTTTTTGAAGCTAAATAACAAATTTCAGAATTGAAATGTCAATTTTCAGATTCAAATAATAATATTAAAAATTAAAATGTCCATTTTAAGACTTAATTAATAATTTTCTGAATTGAAATATTAATTTTGAGAATCCAAAATAATAATTTGGTATTCAAATTTCAACTTTCAAGTCAAATAATTTCTTAAATTTTAAATTAAAAACTTCAGAATTCAAATATCAAAAGTTCAAATAAAAATATTTAAAATCATGTTGTCGAATTTTAGACTCAATAAAATTTTTAAAACTGAAACAATAATTTTTAGATTCGAAAATAATAATTTAGAATTCAAATATTAGTTTTTAGATCAAATAAGTTTTTGGAATTTAAATTTTAGGTTCGAATCAAATGATTATTTAAAATTTGAATGCAAATTTTTCAGAGCTGAAATATAAATTTTCATATTCATATAAAAATATTCAAAATTAAAATGTCCATTTTTATGATCAATTAATATTTTTCTAAATTGAAATAACAACTTTCAAATTTGAAGAAAAAAATTCAATGTTCAAATATTAATTTTGAGATTCATTATATGAACTATATATATATATATAATTTTAGTACATACATTAAAATACATTCTTATGTGATTGTACAATACCTTTAGGATGGAACTAATTTGGTGACTATTGCGACTAATGGGACATATCAACCTATTAATGGATGAAAATAAATGTAAAATTGATGCAACCAATAGGATGAATTTTCTAATAGTTGCATCATAGTTGTGAAAATGACCAAAATAGTTGAAAGTTGGTTTTGTAATTGCAAATATTCTCAAATTTAGTCGCAAATGACTACAAGTTGCAAGTAGTCGTAAATGGAATGGTTACATTTTTGCTGATTTCTACTAGTGAGAGCACAAATAGCCAAGAAAAAAAAAAACCTTTTTGAATGAACAAAATTTGTAAAAATTTGCAAAATTTAAGGTTTTCCCAAGGTGTGCCAAAATCATCATTTACATATAGATTGTTATGTTCTATTTTGCCATGGAACTTTTGAATATGCTTGCACCTTGATGTTTGTAAAAAGGTTACAAAGTTGAAGGATGTTGATGGTGGATGACAACATTTTATTCTAGAGTTGGAATTTATGCAACTATTAATCAACCTTAAATATATTTATTGTGTGTTCTCTCTCCTATATCATGTGGCTTTTTCTTCCTCCTCCCTTTGTTTATGGAATTTTTGTATTCTTCTAGAAATATAATTTTATTTATCTTGCATCATAAGGTTGAAAGCTACTTTAGTATCTATATCAACCCTAATTCAATTCACTATAGACATTTGTGCCCTTTTATATCATTATCCCCATAAACTTTGAAGAAAACATGGACTAATGGGTTGTAAATCCTTGTGATAGACCTTGCACATAATCAATGTTTTGATGATGAAACATTTGTAAAGTACTTCAAATACCTTTTATATGGGAATCAATTTGAATATGCCAAATTCATTATGTATGTTTCAAAACCTAATCCATTTGGTTGTTTTTTCTTTTTTTCAATTTCCATGTATGTCACATGATTTGTAGAATTGTTTTGGATTGCCCATGAAAACTAATGTCTCATATATGATGTTACCACCTACCTACAACATCTAATGGCTCAAATATCCACATACATTTTTCTTTTTAAATCCCTTCCAAATTGCACACCTTCACACAACAATGGCACATTTAGCAAGCAAGTTACGCAAAAATCTCCAACACTTATGCATGGTTTTAAAAAATTAGATATGGTCAAAGGAAATGTCTATATTGAAAAGTAGGATAGCTTTACATGTAGGTATCCCAAAGTTGGTGTGTTATGCCACGAGGTCCCATCATGTGTCTCCTACTTTTTGCACCTTTCAAATGAATTGTATGAAATACCTTCTTTAAAATATTTTATTCCATTCATAAAAAATTGGGGGTTGATTAAATCTCAATGTTTTATTCCATGAAAGCTAGTGACATTGGCAAGACTTGTTTTTTAACATTTAATTACATTTCTAGTGTGTATGTGTAGGAGGTTGCACATTAACAACAATTTTATTTTTGGAAATGTTATTAGAATAATCAATTGAAACACAATCTACCCCATCCTATGCCCAAAGATCTTGTTCCACGGGTCCATTCACGATTGGGGTACCAAAAAGGAATGTCTAATTAAAAAAAGGACTTTAATGAACAATTTTAGATTTTTGTAGTGTTTAGTATATTACAACTATGGTGTACTTTTGTGTTCTTACAATTAGAGTATTGAAAAACAAGCTATAAAAAAATTAAAAAATTACTTCATGTTGTATAGAATTCCCAAAGATTCAAAAGGAATCAAATGTCCATATTACAATTTTTTGTTAAAGGAATGCAAAGGAATGCATAAAATGATGCAATTGATTTCAAACGTTTTATGTTAGAAAAACATGCTTCCCTTTATGCAAATACATGTTCATTATGTCAATTTGATGAAAAAAAAAAATCACATGAAAATTTCAAAGTTTTGAAATTTTGAAGCAAAAGGTTACAAGGGAAATGATTCCTTTATTAAATAATTTGGTTACTTTTTTATATCCATTAGGTTCAAAATTTCTAACTTTAAATGCACATCACATGTGTAGGAAATAATAATGTGAAAAAACATGTTTAGTTGATTTTCGAAGCCCATTTTTGCATTTTCTATGTTTTTGCTTGCAAACCAAAATATTCATGCACAATTATGTACGCATGTGAAAAATCACCATCACCACATGAATTATCTTATATTGGACTATTCAATTTTTCTCACTAGAATTTGTTTCATGTAAATGTTATTTATAGAAAGTAATCATTGATGCCACCACCAACTTCCATGCTTATTCTACATCCAATGCTTGTGAAACTTAGAGGTCTCACCCAAACATGAGTTCAAGAATGAAGGAAAAGGAAGTATGTAAATTAATGCCACCTAATTAGTTTTCTTATTATGCAAGAATTTCATCATTAAACACTTGAAATGGGTTTAAAAGAAAAAAAAATTTGTCTTCAAGGATGCCAACTTCCTTCTACTTCTATAAACCCAACTAAATAGGAAAATAAGAGAAATTTTAGCATCGCAATTTGAGTCATGAACTTAAGGGAACCAACAATGCATTACATGTTTATGTGTGGCCTTTGCATACATGAAATTTATTCAATTCATAAAACAAGTGAATGGATAGAAGTAAATGAAATGAATGAACAAACATAGTCATGTCACTACTCGAAAATGCATTCTAGTTCACTATGGGGTCACTAGATTTTGTGTGAATTTGGACATTTTTATCATGGTGAAACTTGTCAACCCCTTAGTGAATAAAGACTAGTTGTTATAAACATTGAATTGGTCCACTAGTACCTATGGAATACAAATTTACCAAGCCATTTCACTTGCCAGTTAATTAATTAGGCAGCATGGAAATCAATTAAATTTAAATTATTTAATATTTAATGTAATATTTAATATTATTGATAATTTCATGATCTTCAACCTATGAATTATTGACACGTGTCATTACTTATGTTAGGTTTTAAACCTAGTTTATGTACATAGGCCATGTAATCAACCTAAATAAACACCTATTCTAGATAACTACATAGGAAAATATTATGTCAACTTACCACTGTTAATCACAAACACACCATTTGTGAAATTTGATCCTTTCACCTTTACGATAAAAGTAAACACATTTACCATCAAGCCACAACACTTGTTGTGATAATGTGTTACATTGCATTTTATTTATCCAATACTTCATTTTAAACATTATAAAAAATATAAACTTTAAAAATTCATATCTTATTGAGATTTTGTCCAAATGAAATGATTAAAGTTAAATTTTTTTTTCAATAATGTACATAATTACATTTATTTCCTTTTGAAAATGTAAAATCATTGGATTTATTTTTTTTGAATATCATTATTCAATAACATTTCAATGACCATTGTTTTGGGGAAAAAAATGTTTGATAAATTGATAAGATTTTAGTTAATATAATAATACTACCTATGTTAGGTTATTTTCAACTATTTTAGAACTAATTTTCATTGTTTTAAATTATTTTGCCTTACATTATTTGTAACTAGTTATGTTTATTTTTAGTTTTTTTTTGTTATTGTAGGCTATTTTCACTTTCGATTATTTATAACTATTATAAAATATTTTTGGCTATTTTAAGTTGTTTCATCTTAGGCTATTTTCGACTATGTGAGGTTATTGTTGGTTATTTTTGCTATTGAAAGTTGTTTCACCTTATGCTATTATTGGTTATTTTAGGTTATATTACCATAAACTATTATGGTTATTCTATTGGTGGTTATTCTATTCATAGCTATTAGTAGTTATTCTATTGGTGGTTATTGATGGTTATTTTAGGCTAAATTACCATAGGTTATTGTGGTTGTTCTATTATAAGCCATTGATAATGATCTTATCAGTGACTATTGATGGCTATTCTATTAGTAGCTATTGGTGGTTATTTCAGGTTATTTTACCTTAGGTCATTGTATTTTATTTTAGATTATTTTAAATTGTTATATTTAGGATAAAATAACTTATAATAACATAAAGTATAATGTTTTTGAATAACCTAAAGTTAATTGAATAATTTAAAATAAAAGGTTTATAATAAGCTAGCTATGATACTTTAAGGTAGAATAACGTATAATAGTTTAGGGTATAATAATTTATAATAACTTATAATAACTTAGGGTATAAATTAGAATAACTAAGGTAGCTAAAAATAATATAAGGCATATCATAAAGTAACATAAGGTATTTAAAGTAACAACATAAAAATAAACTTATTTATCATAGTAAATTATAATAATGAATTATGCCAACTAATAGTGAAACATAATGTTTACATAATGATATTATAGTGAAATAACTTTAATCAGGGTGAAATCATTAAAGTGCAGTGAATTTATTTCACTTTTAAGGTCCCATAGTGATTTAGGGTAATGAACTACACCCCATTTTTGTAGTAATGTGTGGTCAAAAAAAGAAGTTGATATAAATATGTAACTAGGTCACCATTTGATTCCAAGTTGTCTAGTGTTAAGGATTGAAGTTAATTGCATTCCACTAGATGCCTTGGTGGCATAATAACACATAGAACCATAGTCAATTTCTTATGTGTAATGGGTTATGTTGATACATTATACTCAAAATGTTGGTCAAATGTTTAATGTTGATCAAATGTGGGTTTTTGTACATGACAATCATTAATTTCCTTTTGTGGGAATACATAACTTCAAAGTAGGTCATAATGGCCTAGGTGGTTAGTTGTTAAACACATCACTATTCTTTCAAAGGAGTCTTGGAAATGAATCCTTGTTTACAGTAGCAAAAGTTCTTGTGAGTATGCATTATTGCTACAATTGTAAAAGCACTTACACTTATTACAATGGTAGAATCTATTGTTCGTTGCATACAATAGGTAGCATATTTCATGATGGGAATTTCATTAGTTGTCACTCTCTAGTGATATTGTTGGTGTTTTTTTGGGTTACCCGACAAACCAATTTTGATAATTGAAACTTCAAACTTTTGAATCATTATTTTGTGGTAATGAATCATGAGTCCTTAATTTTGTAGGTCTTTTATAGATATTAAATCATCACTAGTAGTCCATAACAACATAACCTTATTTTAATTTTCACTAGTGATATTAAAACTTAAATTTTTTAAAAAAATGATTTTAGATGTTTTTAGTCATTAGAAGTGAAGAAAAAATTGCCAAATTCATATATGCAATTTTCATTCTGTTGCTAAACATATAGAAAAATGATTAAAGACTTGTATTTTATTATGGTTTTTTGTTGGATTGAAAAACTCTCCTAGGGATGACCAATTTTTTACCTCTCCAATGAATGATTGCCATTTTAGCTACCTAAAAAAATTCTAAAAAAAAAACATTAAGCCTTAAGGTCAAAGCAAGATAAATTGTAACCCAAATTCACCTTGTCTACTTGCAATGCAATCAATTGAAAGTAGCATGAAAACCCATCATAAAAATAATTGTACATTGAATGTTTTGATTTGAATAACCAAAAACAAGATAGTTCTTCATTATTTTGCATTCAATTTCAATTTCCAACTTACTCTAATATGTATTTTACCTACTTGTTTCAAATGCAATTAGTTTTGGAGTGTGGGTTGATGTAAAATACATATAAAATAAGGAGAAAGTAGGTGCCAAAAAATAGAAATTTGATTTTTTTAAATCTTAAGATTAAAAAATAATGATCTTTATATCCTAACTTAATAAACACATATTCAATTCAATATTATGTGTTTAAAGTACCCACAAATCCAAATTTTTCCTCTTTTCAAATGAATATACTTTTGATGTATTTTTTTAAAACAAACATTTTGTAAGTAGCTTCTCATAAGTTCAATATAAATCCATGATGATTTTAAAACTATACTTCCATTCATTTTGATTTTTTATGCATAACATGCATAAAGTGATAAACAAATATTTTTGTGTTCATTTTACCTTGCTTCCACCCCTCGCTAGGCTAATTCCATAATATGTGGTGTACATAGACAAAGTCCAAATGTAGGTTTCTAATTAAAATCACTATCAAATGGTGTTGAAAATAACCGGCCCCAATAATCCAAAGGAACAATAAAGACAAGGTTAGAAAATGAAGGTCACAAAATAAGGATTTGTACAAAGTACTACACTTTTATTCGACCGTGCCTTTATGTAAGGCTAGAAAATGAAGGTCACACAATAAGGATTTGTACAAAGTACTACACCTTTATTCCACCATTCCTATATGCAAAGGCAAAAAAATGAAGGGTCACAAAATAAGGATTTGTACAAAGTAATACACCTTTATTACATCATGCCTTTATGCAAGGCTAGAAAATGAGGGTCACAAAATAAGGATTTGTACAAAGTACTATAGGGCAAACTTATCTTTGGGTGGTACCATTAGGAACATCACACCCCAAAATTTTGAGGCCCATCCAATTTCAGAACAACATAGGACTCATATAAAGAAAGTTTTTTACTTCAAATTATTTATCAAAAGGTTACATAAGACATGTAGAATTCAAAACTCTAATTAAATTTACAAAAAAAATGTGTTTTGATGTGGAAAATGAATGCACAAGGAAAAAGTTTTAGGAATGTCACACAAGGAATTGTCTTGATCGGGAACATAAAAGAGTTTATTTTTTGGGAATTTTACTCGGGTGTTAATTTTTAAGAATACTTCAAATGCCGACCTATTTTATGTTTTTTTTAGATAATTGGTTGAATCAATTTTCCTTTAGTTATGAATTTTTAAAATCAAGATTGTGAAGTCCTAAAGGGCCATTGATGTCAAGAACACAAATGATAAATATATTCATCTTTTGTTATTTTAATGACTAGTTTGGATCATTCCCTTGTGCATGTACTAAATAAACAAGAAAAAATATCTAATGTGTAAATGTAAAAGCACCTAAAAGAAAAAAAATCTTGAATGGGTTAGGAATGGTTCATGAATCAATATGTTAATGTATATTATAGGTTTTTGGGTGCTCACTATTTTTCATGAGTGTGTGCATAGGTGGGGAAAACAAAGTTTACATAGTCCAATCAAATAAACCAATGTATAAGTAGATGAAATTCATTTCTTAAATTGGGTCCAACTTTCTAGTGATTTTGGCAAGGTGGTTCCTAGTGTACCACCCAAGGATAAGTTTGTTGTACACCTTTATTCCATCATGCCTTATGCAAGGCTAAAAATGAGGGTCACAAATGAGGGTCAAAGTATTACACCTTTATTCCACCATGTTTTTCAACAAGGATTTAAAATTTACTTGGGTCTAGTGTGTTTTTTAAGGAGTCTTGAAAGTGGCCTAAATGGCAACTATGTGTTTTGACTAACAAGTTTTAATGTTCCAAAGGAACAATGAAAATCAGAAGGCTAGAAAATGCAAGTCACAAAATAAGGATTTGTACAAAGTATTACACTTTTATTCCACCATGCCTCTTGGCAAGGAGTATGTAATTACCAAGATCCAATGTTTTTTTAAAGGAGTTTTCATGAAAGTGGCGTAAGTGGCAATTGTGTGCTTTAGCTAGCAACCAAGGTTTTTTGAAGGATTTTGTGATGTCGCAAAATTGACGTGATCATGCAAAAAATAATTTAGCCAAATTGGCTACATATTAGATATGAAAGTAGGAAAAAATAAAATCATTCTATATTCTTGGCTACCTATTGGAACTTATCATAAAAATCTAGCAATTAAAAAAAATTATCTTGAAAATTTGGTGAAATTGGGCCTTTTTTGCATGGAAAATCCTATGTGTAGGTTGAAATCCTATTTTTCAAGTCGAAATTTGGTGAAATTTCACCAATAAAAAAACCTACTAGTATCAACTTAAGTGGTTATAACCACATGCCAACCATGTTTTGACTAATTATATAGAAAAAAATAGAAATAACACGTAACTATTTTCCACCTTTGGGTTGTGTTGTATTTGGTTATTACAAGTTGCATTATGTGTATGAATAATGGTTATTCAATTTTGACAAAGTCTAAATTTAAATTCTAAAAACAAAATTTGGAACCTTTTAGTAAATTTTGGAAAATTGGAATGACAAAACTTGGTGAAAGAACTTTTGACTAGTAGCTTGAACTACTTGAATTATAAGTTAAAACTTGGATTGCATATAACTTTAAATCAAAAACATTTTTTTAAAGTCGATAAAGCTTGACAAAAATTGGAATAAAAAAAACCAATTTAATAATCATGTGAAAAAACTAAACCTTTATTTTAGCCCAAACATTACACCCAATGGCAACACATGACCTTAATCTAAAAACCTTACATTTGTTTTCGAGATACAATGAAAATCAAATGGGAAGGAAACATAAATTTATTGAAAGTTCAAACTAGTTGACATTATGGAAACTACAAATTCTTTGCCAAAAGATATCAACTACACATGAGTTGTCAAATGTGAGTTGTCAAATCATTTATTTTCAACCTTGAACGTGAGTTTTCAAATCACCTATTTTCAACCTTAACATTTATGAAGACAAGATTGTAAAATCATCTTTGTGAGCATTTGGATTTGGTGATTCCTATTCATGGATGATATAATCCATCAATTATTGGTTGGAAATTTTTCTTGCCCAATGACTTGGGTAATTTATCATTGACAATTACTTCCAAGTTTTTTTTATTACAAGATATTTATACAAATATTTCAAAGTATAGATGGTGCTAGGTCTTCTTACATCTTCCTTCCAATTATGTGTCAACAATTACAAATCCATCATTCAGTGCATTCGAGCATGCAACCCACATTGAGCCCACAATTGGATCAAATTGCATGGATTTGAACTCACCTTTGGGGTAATTTTGTTTACATATGTAGAAGTTCAATGACATTGATTGGGCAAACATGTCAACTTGCAATCTTGTTGAGATTGTGCATAACATCTAGTTGTAGTAGTTAGGAAAACATAGCACCTCCTTGTACACATTGACATTCGAGGACTATGTTTAGGCTTTTAAATAATCCACATTATACCAACAATACTTGTAAGGTGATCCATTTGATCATGGTCTTGACATAAATTGAAGAGCGCCCACATGTTGGGGAATCCTATAAAACTTATGGTAACTATTGCAAATTATGTTTATAGGTAAATTTTCATGACCATTAGAAGAAAAATTCAAATTTATGACTAGGATTGCTTTTTAGTCATAAGCAACATTTTACAACTAAAAATCTTTAAATCGCTTAAAACTAATCACAAGTGCAAATTAGTCACAAATTTGATGACATCACCTTTTTTTGTGGTGGTGTTGCAGAGAAGAAGAAGGCAATGACAGTAATTGTCGTTGCCTTTTTCTGTGGTGGTGTTGTAGAGGAGAAGAAGGCAATGGCAACACATGCCGTCGCTTTCTTTTGTGGTGATGTTGCAAAAAAGAAGAAGGCAATGGCAACTATTGCCATCGCCTTCTTCTTTGCCTTCTTCTGTGGTGGTGTTGCATCGACAAAGGTGACAGTAGCTTGTTGCCATCACCTTCTTCTCTATGTTTAAGAAGAAAAGGATCATGACAACTTTTGCCACCTTCTTTGATGGTTTTGTTGCAAAAAAAGGTGATAGCAACTGCCATAGCCTTTTTCGGTGGTTTTGTTCTGAAGAAGGTGAAGACAATAATGTCGTCAACTTCTTTTATGGTGGTGGTGTTATGAAAAAGCAACTTGCCATCATTTTATTTTATTTTTTCCTTCTTTGGTCTTTTTGGTCTAATTCATTAAAATTGATAATTAACATTGAAATGGTGGGTTTTTTTAATTTTGAAGGTTATAATGGCTAAAGGAAGGATACTAAAGAAAGGTGGTGATTTGGAAGCTTAGAAGTAAAATGTTACTTTATTATAATAGACAATTGTGAAATAAAATGTTGTTTCATCAGAACTAAGAATTGATGAATCAAGCGATCTATGTGGTTTAGAGTTGACGATGGTGATAGTCTACAATTCAAATGATGAGATCACTCCCAATATAGATTGGAAATTTCGATCAAGAAATGGTGGGTTAGATTGTTTTAAAATTTACATACATTAAATTAAATGTAATTTTAAAAAATTGTACAAGTTTTTTAAAATTTAATTATATTCGCAACTATTTGATGGAAGCTTTGAGATTTTTTTTGTTGAAATTCTTTTATTGTAATATTTGAAAACAATTATAGTTTGTAGGAATTGCATCTAATTATGTTATTTTATGTTTTGTAATACCTGGATTTTTTATAAAAACTTTTAATGTGTAAGGTTTTAGGGTTAAAAATTATTTCTTTCAAAGTAATGACTTACTTTTTAATATTTTTTGGTTTAAGGCTGAAACTTGAAACCAACTAGGCCTTTTAGCCATTTGCACCCCCTTATCCACCTAATATGGTTTGGAATGACATAAAATGGATGAAGGTTGGGTTGAAATGGAAGTGTAAAGTTAGCACTTGCATTGTCACATATTGTGCCAAATGGTTATTGATTAAACATTTGAAAGAGGTGCAAGGCTTGGTGGCAAAAAAGGTCAAACCTAGGAAGCCTTAAACTTTGTTTAACTTCCTCGACATCAAGACCATGTTAAAATGAACGGTCGCATTTTGGGAAATGTCATGGCCATGCGAAGGCGAAATGATCAAAAGGTTGCTAGTCACATTCATGCCAAAACCCAACGCAAGTGGAATAAGTTGGTAATTGTTGTAAAACAATGTCCACCATTACCAAAACCAATTTTGGTCAAATTAGCTTCAAAGCAATTATTACAAGTGTTGGGTCTTACTACCTAAGGTGTGGGAATTGTGTTTCGAGATGCAACATCACGATGGAAAAGGATGAAGAGTTATAAAAGATGATTCGATCCACCCGTTCTACGTATGCACGACAATTGAAAATGGCATGGGATGTCAAAAATTGGGATCGAAAATCTACTAAAGCAAATTGGAACAAGAGTTAACAAATGTATTAGATTTCCATGAATCTAGAATGATTCATGGAAGGTCTAAAAAATAATAATAAATGTATATTATTTTTATAATTTTGTTTCATCCAAGGTGTGTTAGGGTTTAATTTGGTGGTTTTGGGGTGTTTATATTGTTGAGGGCACAATAAAGGAAAAATTTATTGTAAGTGTAGTTCAAGTTAAAATGCAACGCTACCATCTATACATTACTCGTCATGCAACAAGGGCTACAAATGTAATAGCTACTTATCGAATTAAACATGGGATTATAGATAATGATATGATTTAGGGTTTCCATTTTATATAGTTAGCTAGGTTTTTTTAACCTGTTCATTTTTTAGACTACCTACTTTTTGAACTTTGGTCCTTTGATATATTATAGAGATTTTTTTTTCCCATTGGGTTATTTAGCATTTTTTGATTCACCCATTTTTGTACATATTTTATCAATATAATATTTTCTTCTAGTCACATTTGTTTAATGGGTATATGGTTAATCATATATGTCTTTTTTTTCATAATCTTTTTAGTGCTCTACATGTAAAAATTAAAACTTAAATGACCCATATGAATAGGTAACATTAATTTGTCTAAAGTTTACAAAGATCAAAATGAACATTGTGCAATACTTATATCCTTTTCATTATAATTTTTAGAAGGCCATTTCAAATATGTAATACCCACATATAGGTATCGTAAATAGTTGATAGTTTTTTATACATCCATTGTAATACTTGCATATAGGTTTAGTAATTGAATTTTTAACATCCATTATAGTACTCACATATATGTCCATAAATAGTTGTTGATTTTTAACATCTTTTGCAATACTTGCATATAGGTTTCCATTGTAATATTTATGGGATTCATATGACATAATAATATAATATAAGTATCAACAAATAATGTCATAATTAAGGAATTATTAAAAAATATTTCAGATAATGTAAATGATTGATTATCATATTGAAACAATCATTTATTTCATAATATTAATTAATTGATTATTTGGTTGAACTATAATTATTCAGATAATTAAATTTTAGATCTAAAAATCGAATCAATAATTCGATATTTAATTTATTATCTTAATAAAAAAATTATGTTGATAAGTTATTCAAATCATTATTTAAATAATTATTCATGATAATTAATTGTCATAAAATTAATTTAGGTATATAAAGAGACATATTTTGAGTACATAAACCACTTATTTTGAAGTGATTTTACATGTGGGTATGGCATTTAGGGTTAATTCTTCACCCAAGGTTGTTTAAATCACCTATGGATTATTTCAAAATGAACTTGCATGCAAGTATTGCATATAGGTTTTGATTTTCATTGAAAGGCCACCAAATTAGATATTGGTTATTTCGAAATGACCCTACATGTGGGTATTGCATTTAGGGTTGGGTCTACACCTCATGTTACCTAAATCACCTATGGGTTATATTGAAACGAACTTGAATATGGGTATTGCATTTAGGGTTAGGTATTCATATAATTTTGTAATACCTGCATAGGTACTTATTTTCACCAACTAGAAATTTGGCTTTAATTTTTTGAATAATTAAATAAAATTTGTAACAAAAAAAAATGGTATGTCTTTTACCATTTGATAATATTTCCAAGTTAAATTCTTTCACTTTTTTTGAAAAAATATAAAATGAAATTACATTGTTTTACATATGTTTAAACCTTAAAAATTTCACCCAAAATGCACCTTAGATTTATTTTAATTATTATGGAATTGTAAAAAAAATGTTAATTAATTTATATGTCCCAAACTTTAAACCTAAACCATAATTCTAACATTAAGTAGTAAATTTTACATTAAGCCTTAACCCCATGTATCATCAATGTGATCAATTTTGCATTATGTTCATTTATATATATGTTAAATCATACTATAAGGTGAATAAATAATTTTGAAAATATGAATTTCATGATGTATTAGCAGGGAATCAAATATTTAAAGAATATTTTATGTTTCATGGTTAATGAATTATCACAATATGATACGGGTATTGCATTTAAACAAAAGTGGGTTAAAAAATGTTCAACTTTAATAACCATCATTAGGAAAAAATGGCCATTTTTTAATTGGTTCTCATGATTAATTTTTAGTTGCAAGCGACATTTGCAACTAAAATCTTAATAGTTGCATTGGACAAGTCACATTGACACTAGTTGTAAATGACAACAAATTTTGGATGAAACACAAAGTCAACGAAATACACTTTCATATTTTGATTTGTCATATACGTATTATTGTTTACAACTAAGATGCGATTTTTTTGGTGAACAATGGGAACAAGTTATGTGTTGCCATGTGTTCCAACTTTTAATAACTAAAAATATTTTACTATTATTTTGAAATAATTTAAGACGTTTAATTTTTATGTTTGGATGGTTTAAATTATGACACGTGGTGTAATAAAAAAATTTCCACGTGGCATATTAATTGAATTTGTCCAAATTAAATGTAAATCAATATTTAGATATGTAGGTTGAATTAAGTATTTACTTACCTATACACCTACCCACCCATTTAGGTTAAACACTAATCTAAATAGGATTTATTTAACTATTTAGGCAAAATACCTACTTAGGTAGGTAGGTAGATAGCTATAAAAGTAGGTAGGTAAGTTAGGGAAATAGGTAGTTAGCCATAAGTACATGAATATTTATATTTATATTTTGGGTTAAGTCAATTGTATTGGTTCATCTCATATGCCCATGTTTTTAAATATGAAAATGTAACACGAAACACCTTGTTTATATACTTTTCAAAATGAGAATGAAAACAAAAACATATGGAATAAACTTTTTAGTTGCAAACTATTTGTAATTAAAAAATTTATCCCATATGTTTTGTTTTTCATTCCCATTTTGAAAAATATATAATTAAGTAGGTAAGTGACAATTAACTAACTAGCAAACTAATTATTAATAAATCAACTAATTGATTAATAAATTTACTAATTATTTAATGAATAAAATATGATTAACTAATTAATTAGCTCGTTAATTAATCAAAAATTAAACTAGAAATTAAATAATTATTTATGTTCATCAATATATTATGATTACTCAATTAATTATATTATTAGTTCATTTCAAATATTACTTAATTTATTAACTAGATAAACAATAAGAATATATAATTTTAGTTATATATTAACTATAATAATCTATCAACCAATTATTTTAACTAATCACGAATAACTAATTAATTATTATTTTAAACCAAATATGTCAATATAATAACTGAAATATTAAGTAATTAATAATTATTAACTATTAATTATGAATATAAAGTACTATAACTATTGTTTTAATTTAATAATATAATTAGAACCTAACCTAAGCTAATTATTTTATTATAATTATGCCCATTATTATTTTCATTTTTATACTCAGTAATAAACATAAACGTAAATATTTAATAGTAACAATAACATTAATTCAGTCATCGTTGTAGCTAATTGGTAGCCAAGGTTACTTATTTTATTTTTATTATTCATATTATTATTTCACTCATTATAACTATTTATAAATTGTTACAAAAAATATTTTATATTTTAATAAGTATATCTTTCTTTCAAAAATAATTTCTGCATTTTTATATTAATTTATTTGATTTCCATTTCAACTACTATAGTAATTTTTTATATCAGTAATTGATTATAATCATTCAGTAATTAATAAATATTAATTATAAAATTGATATATATTAAATTAAACTATATATCACTAATTCTTGGTAATTATTATAATATAGGAATACTTCATAATTGATTATGTATAATAGTAAAAATAATATTAATGCAATTTGTAACAAGCTTAGGTCAACTACTTATTATTATTATTATTATTATAATATATTATTATATCACTTGTTAGAATTATTATGATTTATTATAATTAAAATTTGATATTTTAATAAATTAAAAATTGTTCTTAATAAGTACATTAATTATTTGAAAATAATTCAATAATAATATATTTTTAAAAATAATTATTTCAGTAATTATATAATTATTTTCCCTATCATTTTGATATCATCATCATTATGATAATTATGTAATAAAATATTATTATTAATTATTTTTAATCAAAGATAATTTTGTAATTAAAATTTTTATTACATGTAATTATTATAAATACATAATATACTATTAATATAAATTATAATAAATGTCATTTGTAATATTTTAAAAAGTATAATACGATGGTTTAGATATGCTTGTAATATGGGCACAATATATTTTGTAAATATCTTACATAAAAATTTAATATATTCAAAATATACATTAATTAATGTAACCATAGTATCAAAGCCATTTATGCTAATAATAATACTTGAATATACATCTAATATGGTTGTTCATATACATTCAAAATGTACATTTATAAATCTTAATACACCCAATTATATTCCTTAAAATTCACAAAATACACCTTTGTATATTCATAGGGTTGCAACTAAATTAGTCACATTTTTAATTAATGGGACATAAATTGTATTTTTTGGATGAAAACCAAATTACATGTTGGTCACATGAAAGGATAAACACCAAAATAGTCACAAAGTAGTTGTAAAGTAGTCATAAATATGACCAATAAAAAAAATAGTTGCAAAAATGTCCAAATGTAATTGCAACTAATTAATAGTCGCATGTAATTGTAAATAGACTAGTTACATTTTAACCAATTTTTATTAGTGTATGGAACATATGAAAACAAAGAAGATTCATAATTATGTCATAGATATAAATAAGTGATAAGACAAAAACCAATAGAATGAGCAAAGTTTAGAATATAAACCTTAAGCCTTAATATATACGAACTAAGTTCCTAAACATTAAATCATAAGGCATAACTTTAAAAATTCAAATGATATTTTGCCATAAACCCTATTACGACCTTAACTATATAAACTCTAAAGAAAAAAGATCCTAGGGATATATGCCCTAAACCCAAAAAACTATACAAAATATACAAATTATATAATACAAAATAAAATAAAATAAAATAAAAAGCATAGGAAAAAATTTAGAAACCAAAATTTCAAACTTTTAAACTACAAAGATTTACTAACAAAAAAAAACCTTAATCTTCAAAAATAATCAAATAAATTTTGTAAAAAATCAAAAGAAAAGATATGTCTATTACCTTTGTGTAATCTCTCCAAACTAATTTGTTCCACTTTCTTTGATATAAAATGAAATGAAATTATATTACTTCACATATGTTTAAACTCTAAAATCCCCCCCAATTTAGCCTAATTTAGGTTAATTTCTAAACTTGCTAATTAATTTATGTGTTCCAACTTTAAACTTAAACCATAATCCAATAGTACATACTTATAATAATTACATGAAAAGATATATTGTAATTTTCATTTCATAAATAAATTAGGTAAACAAAATTTAGTAAAATATGGATTAATTAAATCAAAATGGTTGCAATTATGAAATTATTTCCATTATAAATTGTTTGTAATACCTACATATGAGGACCTATGTTCATCATCTATGAATTAAGGCGAATTTTAATAAATTAATAGGTAGGATTGGAGGCGTGAAAAAAGTGAATAGGAAATTATTTAGGTATTTGGCTATGTAAAAAACTTAGGTAGGTAGGTGAACATAGTGGTAGGTAGGAAGGTGGGTGCATAAGTAAGTAAGTAGGTATATAGGTAGGTAGTTGGGTTAATAGGTAAGTTAGTAAATAAAAAGAAAGTTCAAGGAGCAAGGTAGATAGGTTACTAGAATAGGTAGCATGTAGATAGGCAAGTTAGTAAGTAGGAAGAAAATTACACTAGCAAGGTAATTAAGTAGATAGTCAAATTACTATGTAAAAAATAAGTTATCTTACCAAGGTGACTAGGTTTGTAGAATATTTATGTCAATAGGGTGGTTGTGCATATAGGGTTGTTAAATAGTAATGCAGCTAGGTAAGTAGCATAGGTAGTTAGTACAATGGTTATGTTAGAAGGGAAGTTGAGTCAATAGGGTATGTAGCTAACAAGGTAGCTAGGTTAGAGGGTAGGTAGTTAGTACAGTAGTTAGAACAGTAGGATAATAATTATTAAAATAATTATGTCAATATGAGATAATTAATAAGGTACCAAGGTTGATACAATATTTATGAGGATAAGAAGGTGAGTAGGGTAACTCTATGTGAGGTCAGGTCCAGAGAAAAAACAATCAAGAACACACCCAAAAAAAAGTACAGTGATTGCAGCGAAAAGAAATGGGCAGTGATGAACCCCGTCTGACACCGAATGAAAAAACGCAGCCCATCCAGTGGACAGAACAGCCAACTGGCGCATTGGTGGCTGCTGGTTCACTCTGGCCGGGCATGCATTAGCGGGTTCCACTTTTTGTACTGCCAGTTCCAACTGCAATATAAATGAACGGCTCCTGTGCTGAGAGTTAACCGCGAGGAACGCAGGTTACCCAAACTGGTAGAACTGGTAATACCCATTCTCACCTCAGGGAATACCGCTGGCTTTACTGGTCTTAACAGAGGCCCTACCTTAAGAGCATCTCCACCCCACACTGGCAAACGACTCCTTTATTTTAGAGTAGAATACTGTTTAATGATCACTGTCCCCGCCCACAAATGTCATAAAAGTCCCTTTAAACACTCAAAAACCATTTATGTTTTTACATCTGGATGAGTAATAGTTACTGTCCAAATCCATGATAGAAAAAAGCTTTTAAAGGCGTTAAAATGACCACTGCAAAATGGACCATCAACACCAGAGAGCAGCAAAATTTAATGAAAAGAGGTATTTGCCAGTGTGGGGGTGGAGATGCTCTTAATATGCAAAGAAAATTTCAAATTTAGTCTTTGTTTTTCAAATCGCCTCCACTGGCAAAAATTTCCTGTTTACAATTTCAGGGATCTTACAAAAGTGGAAGGTAAATTTTTTGGGAAAAAATACCATACACTTTCGTAAAGAAATAATGTCACAAGGCCAGTAACCTGCTGAAAATCCTTGAAAGGTCTAAAGATAGTCCTTTACCCTATACCTAATAATCAAACATATGTCAAAAACCAACAATTTGGGGCTTCCTGAGCGATAAAGAGCATGCATCCAAAAATTAAAATGTAACACACCCTTGGGTGAACCATCGCCTCCACTTGTAAAAACCCCAAAATCCATTTAAATTAATAGTATAGATCCCACTGATAGACCTAAATGGGGGATTCATGAGTCCGAGTCTAACATTTCTTGGGTTTAATGTGGCCATTAAGAGACCTCACTCACCAAAGTGAAGGTACCAGTTTTTTTTTTTGGGTAGTGTAGCAGGGTGGCGAGCCCTCCAGACAAATTTTGAGTTAATTTCTAATGGTTTTTAATGGATGCAGGACGATTAAAATTGTAAGCAGTAGACAAATCTGGAACCAGGCTCTGTGCCCAAAAAGTTTTAAACTGGGCCAAAGTTGGGGACATGTTTTTGAAAGAAAGGAGGATTTCCACAAAGAATTTGAATTAGTGGCCCCTTTGGCCAATAAAAAAAATTTGCCTAAAAAAGTGACCAGAAGGTACCAGTACTTTTGGGTTCTTTTATGCACACTTTGGTCATGTACTAATAACCCACATGTGTAAAACTAACCACGTGGATAAATTCATGCACGACATACGCTCTTCACGGGGGCATGGCAAGAAATTCTGTAGCCCACCCGCTAGCCACCATGACTTGGGCTGGATACTTTATGATATAAAGACTACGAAATGGAAGTGCAAACCAGTCTGCCCATCGCCAAAAGAGATTGGAAGGCATCCCAGACTATCCACGACAT
>Ga0209611_10002425_pt1 | contig 32799 bp, 22 predicted proteins | sample S1TSphgellanicum_3_FD_187693 | JGI IMG/M metagenome (GOLD analysis project Ga0209611, IMG submission 187693) | Host-associated microbial communities from peat moss isolated from Minnesota, USA - S1T2_Fc - Sphagnum magellanicum MG (SPAdes) (version 2) | ecosystem: Host-associated > Plants > Peat... | reverse complement strand
TGGCCCTTTTATACAGCCACCAAAAGCTGAAACCCTAAACCTAATAGCGCACAGTCACTTAAGAACATTCATAACCTTACAACCATACAATAACCCTAAAAGATATGACGGGCATGCCCGTAACCGGCCATCATGCATGAGGCCATGCATACGAGCATGACAAATAGACAATTTAGTTGAGATCCAAAAACAAACAACCAATAATGCAAAATTTTGCAATGGAACATGAAAGTAGTGAAATATTATTTCATTGCATACCTTGGCAAGCCCACAATTGTCCAATGAAATCATCACTAACTACACCATGTATCACAATATCTTATAATATGTTCACCCTTAAATCTGTGTATTGTTTAAATGTGAGTCTATGTCCCATCTCAATAGTGTGTTCTTTAAAACAGGGTTCCAAATCCAAACTCTAATCATCCTCTATAATCATATTGTGTATGATCATAGATTGAATTATAAGAGTATAAAAACACAATCCATCTATGCCATTGTCAATTAAGATTTTAAGCTATAGTGAACCCTTTGCAAAACACCAAAGTAACATCCTACGTTGTAAATCTAGCAACTTCCTAAGCTTGAACATAATGCTTAGAATATTTTTCTTCTTTTTGGTTCATGAATGGTTTGCATAGGCAAAACCATCTTAAGTATATTCCGGCCATAGCAAATGATTTGTGTAATATGAATTAATGTCCACTTCAAATATCAAACTTATAACATCTCCACACAACAGATTAGAAATCAACAAATTCATATTTATATCAAGGATGAATTCATTATTCCCACTAGGATAACTAGAAATACAATGCCAATCATAGCTTTAAATGTTTTTCTTTGTCAAAAATTGCCTTTGTCAAACCATGCAACATTTTTTCCCATGGTAATGCATACAATCCAAAAACACAAACATCCATGGAAAACTCTTGTAATTGATATCCATTCACTTTCTAAATTTGTTTTTGTGAGCAATCAAATGTATTATTGTTTTTCAAAAGCATCTTTTACAACCTTCACAAATTATTCGAGCTCAACATTACAACATTATTTCTTAAACAAGAGTACTTTGTCCATCGCAAATTCAACTCCCACACCATGTGTAAAACAATTATAAAAATTGTGAATAAGCCCATGGCACAAGCACAAGCATCATGTTTGTACACAAAGTAAGGATCCTAAGTGGCAACAAGTATTCCATGATGTGAATGAAGAGTAACATGTGCATTTTATATCATCTATGAAAATTGTCACCATACATATGTTAGGGAAAAATAATATTTCTAGATTTTCTCCTCACCAATTTCTAGACTACCCCTTGGCAAATTGGGTTTGTGCTCAAGTCCACTACCTTAATGGCAACTTGTCACAAGCTATTAACCAATCTATAGTCATATGGTGTTGGATTTTGGCTCAATTCTTTTGTATGGTTGTTTGACTTCACCTTATTAATCTATTGTGGCCCACAACAATGAGGAAGGTCTTTGGTGCTTTGAATTGACATTGAGATGTTCAAAAATGGAACATCTAGTGTGAACATGATGTACGCACTAGATGTACAATGGGTCCATAACAATCAATCACCTTGGGTTCAAATTAAATTGCACCTTCCTTCTAAATTTTGGCTTCAAAACAAAATTGCATATATGTTTTCATGCAGTGGAACCACCCACCTTACAAAAACATTAGGAAAAGAGGAATATTGCTTAAGACTAGTGTTGGGTAGGTATCATGTTAAGGGTTGAATTTTAGGTTGGTTCTTAGGTCAGTTTTCACATTGAAAAGCAACGTTCTTACTTTAGGTGATAATTGCCCTCTTAAAAACAAGGTATCATATGGGCCTCAACTTGAAATTGATTGGGGAGCTTACAAAGGGACCTTTGATTTTAATTCTTAAACTAGGAGATACTATATAAAAAGCCTAGAAAGTAGGTGCTTAGTAATAAGAATTAAACTCATGACCTTTTTGGTTTCAAAGGATGACTTTGCCATAAGAAATATTGTTGCAACATGGCAACAACCTCTCATGTGAGAATATTAGGAAAATATTTTTGTTTAAAATCTACACATGCCAATGGCTTCAACTTTTTAGCCATTGCATAATTGAATTTTTTAATTTAAAAAATCACCATTATCATTATACAATCAAAGTTGTGGCCTTGCAATTAAGAGATTCATCTCCTTCCAAGGAGACTTGGGTTTAAGTCTCATTAAGTTTTTAAATTGATGATTTTTTTTTAGGGCTTGGGGGGGACACTTAATAGTGACTTACATGCATCAAACAACTATTTTTGAAGGTATTAGGTTTTGGAATTAGATTTTTTCTCATCCTATTGTTATCTAATTTTTTAATATGCACATATTTTAGCAACCCTATATTTGTTTATAAATTTTTTATGGCATCCAATTTCAATACCCTATTTTTATTTTTATTTTTACTTTTAAAAAATTTGGAATTAAAACTTTGTTTGCATGTTCCTTGAAATCTTAAGTACAAAAATCCTTCTAACCACTTTGACATAGAAAGAAAACATAGAAGCTTGGATTTGAACCTTCAAAAAACCAAATTAAATGATTGTTATGGAAAGACTCCACTTCCTCCATATAACTTTAAAATCTAAAACCCTAAATGTCACACTTAAACTTTAAACATTCTTCTCCATGCTCACATAAATGTTCTAAACCCAAATTTAAACTAATTTATTGATACTATAATCATGCTATATAATTAATCAAAACATTATTTCACAACATTTCAATTTAGTTCATTTAATTTGGGTTTTAAGTTAAAATTTCAAATTGGTATTTTTTATCTCATTTACTCCCTATTAATATTTTTTTTGGCAATTGAGATAATTCCTTTCACTTTTCATGCACTGTTCATTTTGTCAATTGCTACAACTCATATGCAAGTCTTGGATTTCTTGGTCCTTTTCTTACTTATCAATTCATCTATTGTTGTCAATAACTATTGCAAGTCATTAATTGCTAAGTTTTTGCAATTCTTTAAATAATGTTCTTTTGTAAAGTTTTTGCAAAATATTTGTTGCAATTTGTAACTAAATCTATTTGTTCTCTAAAATCTTTGATGGTTTGCAGCATAATTTGCAAATAATTGTTTGAATTTATTTGTGCACATTGTGGTAAAGGCATTATGAGACCTTTTGAAGCTTTATAATAAATACAAGGTTTTCTTAATATACCAAAACCTAATTCATTTTGCATTTCAAATTGCCTAACCATATCACATGGTTTCATCATATTACGTAATGATTTTAAAAAATTCACCTTCCCAAAAAGTATTTAAAACCATTACATGATAAGCTACTTGTTTAAATTGTTCACACCTTGAAAACCTAATTATTGTATGTCAAAATTTGATATTAAGCCAATGGTCAACCAATAGCAATTGGTGGATCATTTCTCACATCTTATATTGCAAAAAATTAAAAACAATGCAAAAAACTGAAATACAAAATAGTATTAAACAAGGAGTGTAGGAGCAATATGCCTTACTTGCATTCCTTAATTTTTGAAAATGTGCATGAACATGGTTCAATTATAATCAAATTGTTAATAATCACACAAGATATAGCACAAATTGATTGTTAGTAAATAATATTCCAAGAACTACCCTATCTACATAGAAAATGACTTTGGAATGACTAATAACAATGACTATAAGCACAATTTTTGAATAACAACAATGCAAAAAATGTTCTTAAACTAATGTTATGTTAACATCACATTGATAATTGTGAAATTTGCTAATATGGCTAGAAAAAAAATTGATTTGTTGATTTACTTATATGTTTGAAGAAAGTACATAGAATGAAACCAATTACACACACCATAAAAAATCAATATAAGTATGGAAGGTGAATACCATATGGGAAAGAGGATAGAATTGTCCATTACAAACAAGAAGGCAATATGTGAGACTATCAAGAAGATTCCAGCCCACACAAAAGAATAGTTGGTAATAGAACAAACAAACAATTGAAGAAAGAAGTTAATAGATCCACATGTTAAAAGTGTTGAAAAACAAAATAGTATGACTTGACACCATAGAATTTGAAATGGTGATGGGTAGGATCCACTAGGGAAATTGAGAAGCAACCAATTGTATGAATATCATTTAATTAAAGAGTGATAGAACCTTGCAATTTTTGAAATGTACTTAAAATTAGTTGTTTAAAGAAATTTTGAAAGATAAAAAGGGGGACATCTTTTAGACCTTTCATACTCATAAACATTGTTGGCAAAAGGATATAAAAATGATCAACCAATGAAACACTACCAATCAAATATAAACCAAAGCACCCAAAAAAGGGGGGACATAAGGAACAAAATGGAAAGACCCACATCTAAGAAATCAAAAAAACCATCCAAGAAGGCAAACCACAAGGGGAACATCAAGTTCCTGAACCCCCTTCATCCATGAGAAGCATATCAAATAAAGAAAAGGGAGGAGCTCTTGAAAGGACGCCCAAAAAAACCTTCACCTACTACAACAACCCATCTCGAAATAGAGACCGCTTACGCCCACTATAGGACCACATACACCCTTTGATTACAAAATGCACACAAAACTGAGAGACAAGGGATTTTAGTGCATTTCACCCCCCACACCATGTTGGCACATCGATGAAAAAACCCATGTGCCTACTTGTGTAGAAACCCAAAAACCTTTATAGCTTGAGGGAGAAACATGTCCGCTAGGAACTAATCACGATAAGGACCATCCTTTGCCTAGGATTGTCACAACAACCCCACAAGAAAAAACGACCAATGAAACCAAATCAATTTGAGTGGGGTCGATGATGACAACATTTGCCAACGTGCAAACACCATCAACTAAAAGCACAATGTCAACTTGACAATGCAAAAACTATAAGGTGGGGGGTGGAAGGACATGGGTTTACTCTCGCAACATATGAAATAGTTGTGAAAACATTTCGCACAATATCATGCAAGGTTGTTCTCTCCCCACCATGCATGCAATGAAAAACGTGAATCTCAATAGTATTCAAAGGATGGTTACAAATGCAATGTGACACCCAAGGATTAAAGGACAGGAAAGACCCAACCTAGTGCACAAAGTGATAAAAAAAAGATCTAAAAGCAAACATGAAACAAAAAATGACTAGACAAACTAACAACCTATCAACTTAGTGCAAACAATTGAAAATTACTATCACTTAGAAGAAGAGAAATTAATCTTTTGAATGTCAATCCCAATAATTGCTTTCCTTTGTTTGAGCCACTTGAATCACAAAGTGTAGAAAAACACTTTAGAGAGAGATAAGCCAAACAAGGTAAGAAGATGCAAAATTTCAAAACTAGCTAAAGGAGAGAGTGTTTAATGATGACTAAATTTACTACCTTGGACACGCCATCCACAACAATAAGGCCTGAGTACAAGTGAATGAGCCTTTCCACACCAGCCCTCCTTTTTAAAGAGATCAAAAGCTAAAATAACACTGTTTTTTTCCATTGGGTGACAATCCATGTCAAAAATCACAAGGTAGATTCTGCAGGTGGAATGTACAGATCCTACTTGAATTTTGAAACAACCAGAGCAGCTGTTGTAAATGAATCTGAATTTTGTTGGCCTGGGTTTTCTTAGTTTTGTTTGGACATGTGCATTTAGAATTGACCATCAATACTATGTTGTGTCCAGTTCATATGGTGGCTAGTACAGTCCTCCTTGATACATTAATTTGTAAGAAGGAAGAAACCCTCCTAAAGAATCAACTTGAGCTGCTGGTGAATATAATGAAAAGTGTAAGCATGCATGGTTACTGTTCGCAATTTTTGCTAGGTGAAACTTGATACTGATAAATGAAAACATGGTGCATACAATGCAGTGGGTTCTGTCTATTGAACCACCCAATACAATGGAGGAAGTTTTCCACATCACAAACTGGGTCATGAGTCATGACTGTGTATTTCATAAGGTTGGAGAGCGATCTCCTGGAACAAGAGATGTGAAAGACATCAGCTATGGGCAGAAAATTATATATTATTCTCAGAATTTCCCTTACATGATTGGATTGAGGATGAGAGCTACACCAGTTGCTCTTCAAGCCTATTCGTGTCCAAAGTGAGATGGAGGTTTTCCAACTTGGATCAGGGGTTTTGTAGTTTGTAGACAGAACTCCTTGTCACATGATCACCCCTGGCACAAGTTGTCTCTCAAGACACATGTTGCCAAGTCTTATGGAGTTTGTTGTCACCTGTATAGCTTAAGTTCCCTAGATCCTATTCATAAGTGTCAACTTTCAATACAGGTTAATTCACTGGGTTGGCTTCCAGTGATCCTGCATTTCTGAGGTTTCCATCTTACTATTCTTCTCCTTCCTGTCCATGCATGTCTTCAGTTCTTGAAAATGAGCAGAAGTTCCTGCATGTCTTAAGCCCAGGAACATAATCTCTGCTGGGTTTCTTCATTGCAGGACACTTCCAGAGTGAGCTCCAAGAAGATTGAATCCTGACCAGTATCTATAGTGAGAAGGCCCAAATTGACATGGCTGCAAGCAAAGGGACTACAATCTCTCCAGATAAATATCATTCATGGTTAGGATTCCCAATTTGCATTCAAAAACAGTGACCATGGTGCACTGTTGCTTTCTAAGGATTCAACATCAGTGTCAGGATAGTAGATAGGTTCTATCATTGTATGTGGGACATAAGAACTAACTCCGAATCTTTTCATGCTGACTATGTGTGTTGCAGGATGAAGAAGTAGAATACGGGTATTAAGTAGAAAAGGATGCAGAAGAAAAAACTTCTTGGGGATGTGAGTCATGAATTGCAAGGGAGTTTGCTGCATTTCTGCTCTGTAGCTAACTGACCAAATCAGGTTTAGTGTTTTGAGTCCATCCAGTCTTGTGTACTGCTGTCAAGCACTCTAGCACTGTAGGAAACCTTTTTCATTGTCTTCATCATCCCCACACCTGCCTTCAAGCAGTCCAATATGGTTGTGTGAGGCCTCTGTGAGGGTGTATGGGTTGAATAAGGGTGGGCTTCCATGCTGTGCAAATGCCCACTAAGGATTCAACAGTAGTGTCAGGATACCTGTCCCCCATGAGATCAACTGGCCTCTCACAATCTAGACAGCAATTGTGCATCACTGATCCAATTTGGAACTCTGAACAAAGCTACTTATTCATTTCACCATTAGGATTGGAGTGTTTCTCAATATGACCCACACACAGGAGCACACCCCCACAACATAAGAAATGAAGCATTCTGTGAAGTGTAATGTTTTCCACCAGGACATTGGCCCTGCCACAGGAGCATGGTTTGATTCGAGTGAAACTTCTTTTTGCTTAATGTAGTAGCCCACTCGCCCAGCAGAAGTGGGAGCTCTACATCCATGTGTGTACCCACTCCACCCCAGACAAGCATATCAACAAAATCCTGTCATGATTTACCTCTCATTTCACACACTGCCCTCCATCCTTGCCTTGAAGCCATGGCCTGATGCTGCCACAAGTGCTGCCCAGAAGAGAAGACAAGGCACAAAAAGACTCCAACCTTGGGATTCTGTAAGAAAATCTGGCAAGAATAAATGCCCATCTTGCACTTCTAGTAGGATAAAAGACTGCACAGATGCTTCAGTTATCTTGGGAGAGATGGGTAATTCTTTCAGGGGGAAATTGTTGGGGTGAATTTGCTGATTCTTCAACATGAGTTCTTCAGTCCACTTATTGTTCACAACTCCTCCCTATGCAAATAGGTGCAAGAAGCTGCAGAGCTTGAAGGTCTGCTGCACAAAATTTTGTTGGCTCTCAAGGCCTCAAAAGACAAGGAAATGGGACATCACCTGTCATAACTAACCACCATCACTCTTGTGTAAGGCACTCTCTATCTATATCTTCTCCTTCTCTCTCCTGGAATCTCTCTTGCATGTGCAATCTTTCAACCCCTGTGAACACTCTTCTATCTCTTCCCCTCACCCAAACATGCTGCTGGATTCTTGAGCTGTCTCCAAAATTTGCACACCATCAATCCTCAGTTTCCACAAAAAGAATTTGTGACCCATAGTTCTGTTCTTCCACCTTGTCCCATAAGCTCAAATTCACACCCAAGCTCATCTGGAGACTCAAGCACATACCTCATCACTACAATACATTCACAAGACATCCATTCTGTCTCTCTCTGAAGACAATTGTTTCATCCTGAAATCAGGATCCTATTTAAAGACAGAAGAAATTTATCATTACATTCATCACTCATGCTAGTTACTTAGACTCTTCCAGTCTGGGGCACACAATTATCACTAGGAGAAAATTCTACATGTGTGTATCTGAATGTTGGGTCATTGACACAAACTACAGGTGATTCCCGACCTTTATTATCAGTGAGCATTGCATTTTCTAACAAAGGGTCTTCTAAGCCTTTAAAATGGCTGATATATTTCTTTTTAAAGGGATTATACAATTTGGTCAAGCTCTTTGTTACAAAACAGAAAGTTCTGCACCAAATCTGCAGTAGGCAGAGCTGACAAATAAACCACTTCCATGATCAAGGCAACCAGCCACTCTCCTTCAGACTGGTTACTGTTTCACGAAGGACATCTTCTATGGGTTGGAAGTGTAGTCCAAGATCCTCTAATTTGTGAGATGATAGAGTGAATGATGGAACCCTGGGTGCAGTCTCATCAGCATCCCTGTAAACCAACCAGTTCACCCATCAAACATCAACCTGAAAAGGAAAATAAAGAAAACTTACGCCAAAATAAAGTGATGTTGGTAGTTTGACCTACATCCATATCTAGCTTTTGGCAATATTTGGGTACTCAGGATGCTCAAGGTGCTATATATGCAAGGGAGAAAAGTACAACTTACTTGGCACAAATGGGATATGTAGGAAACAACTTGGTTAAAATTGTGACAATGTCAGCAAAGTGAAGCACAGGGCCCGAACATATGTAGCGACCATTTGAATGTGCAGACTCATATGCCAATATGTGTGCCATTGCCACATCCTTCACCCCCACAAACCCCCTTGCAGAGTTTGGATATGTTTTGGTTGTCCCTGCAAATACAGTTCACAATGTAAAACAATTTGTGCAATTTCAAAATCAATTCAATGGAATTCTTAGACCAATTGCACTTCAACAGATAAGTCAACTTCTAATACTTCCAACTGCAAAGTTATGTTCAAGATGCTTGCCATTGAGGTAGCCTACAAAGAATTCAGAGGTCAAGTTTTTGGAGCCTTGCAAAGCAGGACCAATAGTAAAGGATGGGTTGATGACCACCATCTCTAACCCTTTCTCCTCCACAAAATTCCATGCTTCCTTTTCTGCAAGTGTCTTGGATAATGGGTACCAATCCTACAACAAGCACCTTATTAAAAAGAATTAATCCTTTGGAATTGCATCAAAGTGGAAGCCTATCCCCAACCATATTGCAAGAGAAAGAAAACAGGAAGTCTCTGAAGTAGAAAATTATCCAGGAGCATAGAGCATGATCTAGGTCCAAAAGATCAAAGGAAACCTTGTTTTTCCGGCAAAACTCTGGATCACTCCACCAGCTCTCATCAACAAAACTTGTGGATGTGAGATTAGGACTAGTGTAAACAGCTCCTGTGGATGATGTCAAGATCACCTTCTTAGTGCGTGCTTTTGCACATGAAGCTAGCACATTCAGAGTTCCATCTACCGCGGGACCAATCAATTGTGCCTGCCATGTACACAATTCTTAAATAGGTGAATCACAATTCCATTTACCCATCTCCATTTCCTTTCTTGCATACCTCCTGAGTAAACTTGGAAGCTAAATTGTTGTTATGTAGCTAAATATTTGGTAGGAAAAGCAAAATGTTTGGTATGAACCAGTGTTTTTTTTAAGATTTTTTATTTGTTGCCAAAGAAGCAATCATCCTCAGGAAGATTTAGCCAAATCTGGCTATTGACTAGATATGAAATACAAAACTTTAATCATCCTTCTACATCATTGGCTTCACACTCAAAACCAAATTTATTTTTTTGGGCGAGTATTATTATTTTTCCCCCTCACTTTTGGCTATTGAAAACCTTCAAAATCACTTATTTTCAATTTTTCCAAACTTTTATTTCGTTTTTTGGCGAAATTTCGCCAACAAAAAAAAGGCGGGTATGAACTATGATCATGGACAAAAGAAACAGTGGACAGATCTTTCAAAAGCGCCAACAAATTGGTTTGAGTTGGGGTTGAAGTGGAAGAACAAACCTGAGGGTCTGTGGCATATATAACAATTGGAGATGCAGTGTGGAATACACCGTCACAACCCTGCACAACCTCATCAAAGCATCCAAGCTCCAATAGCTCAGCAGAAACAAGCTTCAGGCGGTCACTGGCACCTGGTAATTGCAGCAGATGCTTTGATTTCTCTGTCATGTCCCCCAACAACAACCCATTTTCTCACTACCCAATGAGCTCCAAATTACTTCTCTTCTCATTTCAAACAAAGGAAATCTGTGAAAACCAACGTTGGAAATCCTCGACAACTAATCATATGGGGTTTGAAGGTTCATGAAAGGATTAAAAGAAAGCGGCTAGAGAGTCACCTAGGTTACGAACGGTGCCTCGAACTGTATAGCCACGGTCAAGAAGGAACTTCACAATCCAAGATGCAATGAAGCCCGAAGCTCCAGTCACACACACCGTCTTGCCTGCCATTTTGTTATTCGTTGTTGCATCGCTGTACAGCAGCTCCGAAGCCCACGTCCAAAGGAGTATCTCCACCCACCTCCAAAGCAGCGTTTTTATTGCTGGATATATATATAGCCAAAAAGCTATATTGAAAATAAAAAGTGCTAAATCAAGTGCCTTTTTAGATTTTCAAAAGCTATAATTTGATCAAAACTTAAGAAAAATCGCCATATTTCTACACATGGTTTAAGTAGGCAGCGAGAAAGCTTTTTAAAGGATTTTTTAAATCATATTTAGCATGTAGCCAAATTTGGCTAAATCTTCCTGTGGATCATCACCACTTTGGCTAATCACAAAATTGACCCTAAAAAAGAACACTGCTCCGAAGGTGCTGGGTCACTTTCGATCTGAACTAGTGTAGCCTGTGCTGTTTGGCCCAAGCGTGTGAATGGTTACCCAATTAATTTTTTATTCCAAAATCCTTTTTTGATTTATGTAATTTAATTGAATTTTCATTGAAAAACAGACTTAAAAAGATAATATCTCTTGCACCTTAAGTCTAAAGAGTTCCAAAATCACCACCATTAAATCCTACTCACTAAGGGCTTTCTAACCATATAAAGAGTGTGCCCAAATTCCTCTTTAATTTTTAGTTTTGATTTAAATGAATTTACAGTGGAAATTTAGTTCAATATTCAATAAGTTTTTCATCGTCAGTCAAAACATTATGAAACCAACTCAGCGGACTCCTGCTCATCAAGGATTTTCCAACAGTACCAAGAGAGCAGCCAAGGCACCATGGTTTGAGAGATCTCAAGGGAGAAACAAACAAACTACCTTTTTTCATAGATAGATTTGAAGGACCTCACAAAAGTTGTCAATCCCAAAACCCACAAAAAAAAAGAGAGAGAGAGAGAGATATCTTTCACTTTTGTAAGGTCCCTCAATTGGAAAAAGTATTTACTTAGGGTCAAGTAACAATTCCTGGGCTCTTCCTGGAATTGAGGGCCCAATTTTGTGGGGGTTATGGCCTTTATCAAGAGAAATTTTTCCTCTGTTTTTGTGGGTGTTTTGAAAAGCAGAGTGGACAGTCTGTTTCTCAAAAGCCCCCATTTTGGGTTTTTTTTTTTCTTGCAATAAGATAGAAGCACTGCAACGCCATATTCTACCATGAACCAGCACCTAGGGTGGGCCCCAAAAATCATGTGGTGTTGTTGATAAAACTATGATTTCAAAGGAATCATGGTTTTAGATTACTCTTGGTGTGGTGATATTGGATTCATCACATGATTCAAACATATTATGCTTTTAGTAATCTGGATCACACAATGTCATTTAAAGATAGTTTTTTTTTTAAGTGCATAAGAACTTGAAATTTAATATAACTTATGTTGCATTAGTGAATGATTTTTGTTAAAATTTAAAACTATGATAACCTATCTTAAATGTGCCCTTCAACTGTTTAAGATTTATCTTGTAGATGGTACTAAGATGCTGCAAAAACATTCTAAATATAACTAATCTTGCAATCCTTTCTATCTTTTTCTAATTTTATTTTTTTGAAAATTTACTAGCTTGCTTTTTAGAGCTTACTACAAGCATATTTTAAAATGAGTGTTATAGTTTTTCCAAAGTTTAGGGTTTAACTTTTGTGTTCAAAACATAACGATTTTGTATGTGAAACATAATTTTTTTGATTTATTTTAAACTATTTCAAGCATGTGTGCTCTGAACTTATGATTTTTCCTCTTCAAATTAGCATCCAGGTGTTATTCATTTAAAAAACGTTTACTATTTTGTTTTGATATCATTCATTTTATTTAATGAAGTTGTAATTCAAGTTTTGGCAAATGCAGACTTGGTTTTAGGAACTAATGTTGTACTGAAGAAGAAGGATCTCACATCAGGCAACATGCACTAGTTTTCACATTTTCATTACTCCAATTTGAGAATTTGAAAATATTCCCCAACATGGATTATAAAATATTATACAATTCACATTCATTTTCATCTCATAAAAATTCTAAGAATTCTTTTTTTCTGATTTTTAAATTAATTTCCACCTAATCTGACAAAAAGGTAGAGTATACTGTATTTAGGTTACTTAAATGGGTCCTTTAATTCCAGACTCAATGGGCAATGTTCCCATTGTTGGATAGGAAAATAGGCAGCTAAAAGCCTTTCCCTGGATCCATTGCTAAAAGTGTTAAACAACTTTACCCCTAAACGCCTCAACAGCAGGATGCGGCTTTTTTTAGAATTTTAAATTGCTCTAAATGGCAGAGATTTTAAGATATTTGATTATTCTTTTGGGTGGGTGTAGAGGTAACTCAATACCTTTTCAAAGGTCTGCTACCCGAGCATATTCAAGGTCAAATTTGGGGTGAGGGCATGGGGGGTGGGGAGACCCGAAAAAAGCCATCAGTCAATTCGCACGTGTGAGAAAGGCTGCCCAAGAACTGGACCCCACCCCAAACAGTCTTCTTATTGTATTGGGCTGATTGTGAAAATTCTTCAATGATCTGACCAAGGATTTGTAACAGTGAGATCTTTTATAATTTTCTGCCCACTTTCATTCCAAAACTTCCAAGGCTTGTATCTTACTTGAAATATTATGTCTTGGCCTGAATTTCTTTTCATGGGTAGCTAACTTGATCATTGTGAGGGCCCTATTATGAGGCGTGCACTAATCCATGTCAAAAAAAAATTGGCCTATGAAGCTTCAAATGCAACCTTTGGCAATACTTGTTGGAAATGATACAAGCTCAATTTAGCTTTACTATCTCATCATCCGTTGCTTGAGTTTGGCTGAAATTTTAGTCAAAGAACTATGAGCATGTAAACTTTCAATCTAATGATTGGATTTATAATCTTATAAATGGATGTTTTTGTTCCAACAATTTTTTTTGATAAAATGGTTGTGAAAAAAGCTTAGGCCCTTAGGGGTTAAAGTTGGAGGACAGGGCTTATATGAGTTGAGTCTTTCCCAATTTGTGAAGATTTGACATTGTAGCTCAAAATGGGGGTCAGTTATTGGGCTCTCTTTCTTATGATGTTTCTTGTTCCAGTTCTCCTAGTCAGTTCTCACATGAGTGTGAACCTTAAAAGCCAATTTTCAGCTCAGTTTTCACACAAAAGGAGAACAGTCACCGAGCTGAGAACTGGGTGACCCGGTGAAAACCGCCCAACACTAGTTTTGAACTCCTTGCCTCTGACCTTTGGGCTTGTTTCTTTCTTTGCTTGCAAGAAAGTTTGTCTTCATTTGTGCCAACAAAACAAAACATTTAAAATTGGGGGTACTGCACACAGTGCACATGGAAATTAGTTCTAGGATTAGTATATCTTATTGATTCTGTAGTGCACTTTACACAAAGGCACTTGAAACTTTTGCAGACCTACTACGGCCGTTCTATTTTCCTATAAAATAGGCTAGAATATGATTATGTAATATGCCCCACCTTGATTTGTAGCGAGGTGTGGACCAATTCAGAAGAAATGAGAATCTCAAACCAATGCTCACACGAGTCAGAATGACAGCAACAAAATTAATCCTCAACTTTAGGTACTATTATTATTAACACCACCAGCTTTCAATTAAGTTCATAGGAATTACTAATAATTTATGTGTAAGGTTAAGCACAAGGGTCATTACATTACCAAAATAATGGCCCACATGAGTTGGCAGCCGAGTGCTGCCCAATTTCTGTAATGTCCTTGCCTGCATTTACCGAGCGTAAAGAGGGACCTCAATTGTTTTTTGAATTTTTTTATGTCCTCGCCTGCGTTTACAGAGTGCAAAGAGAGACCTCAATTTTTTTTCCTCATGATATCACATATCAAGAATATATATCTATATATATTACAGAGAAAATAGACACAATGCTAAGGTTTAAGAAAATGGACTGCTGGCAGGACTGGAACTTTCCATTTTCAAAAAGCCCAATTAGGTTTCCCACTCTGCAAGGGCTTTCTAGATACACTAGAGAAATCGGAGGAGGTCTTTGGGAATGCAGTTATTGACCTCTCTCCAAATTCAAGCATATCTCAGGCTCTGGACACTGCCTAAGGTGACTCTATTCCTGAATCCTCATCCTCTTGGATGAGATATTGCAATACAACAGAGTATGACAGTTTTCTTATGGCAGGAGGCCTTCCCTCATGACACGTGTGGCTCATGGGCACGCCCACCCACCAGCAATGCAGGATGGATGGTGTGTGGACAGGAAACAGTTTTTGGTTGTATTCCTATCCCATCCCAGTCAGGGTGATCCAGCACTAACACTGGTACCTTCACCTTCCTGAGAGAAGCCCCAAAGGGGAATGCAGCAACAGCAACATCACTTCCTAGAAGAATCATCCAGAAAATACAACTGTGGTAGAAGACACCATTTCACCTTCGTGAGTGAGACCTCTTAGCGGCCACAATACATGTTAGATTTGGACTCAGAGATCCTGACATAGTCTAAGCAAGGGATATTTATAATATTTAAAAGTAATTAAAATTAATTTTGGGGTTTCTACTTGTGTTGTTACCATTTTTATTTTATTCTGTTCCACTGGTAATTCTAACAAAATTTGAAATCTTTGATTTAAAGACCCTAGAACCTTAACCTATAGAGCTTCTTAGACTTGAACCTACTTAAATCTTAGAACTTGCAATCATTGACTTATTCATTTTCTTTCGAAATTACAGACCTAACATGCTATTGGCACCCCCAAGGCAAGCTTGGTGACAAAGGGTTGATCACACTTTTCACCTGCACACCAGTGGGTTTCAACCCATAACGTTTTTTAGGTCCCAGGGCCCCAGATAGGGCTATACCACTGAGCCATCACCCCTGGGGTCCAAACTCTGGTTTTGACCATTTACCAGTGGAGGTGCTGGTTCACCTGGGGCATTCCATAGCTAAGAGCATGTACACCCCAAAACTGTAAACAACTCCATTATGTTGAAATAGAATAGTGTTTAATGATCATAGTCTCCACCCACAAACATCATAAAAGTCCCTTTAAACCAGTGTTTTTTTTCTGGTGAATTATCGCCAATTTTCGACCTGAAAAAGGCCATGGCCACTTGTACAAAGGGATCCAGGTTAAATTTTTCATAAAAATTCACCAGAAAATCTAAGCTTTACATCTGGACGTGCCTAATAGCATCATGAATTTACATTGGGATTGCCAACCACAACTAGGGTTACGATGGGGCATCGCCAGATAGCACAATCCCCAGCCATCAAGATCGTCGAGCGACCACATCTGGGCCATTGAAAAAGCATGTTTGCAATCGTCGTCTCCCATGATTCCTCGCTTCCATTCTCCTGATCTGCTGCTAAGCTCACCAGCTTCTTGTTCCTCTCTATGCTCTACTCTCGCCAGAAGATTGTGAGTTACCTTTGAGCTTCACCAACTTCTCACTCCTCTCTATGCTCTACTCTTGCCAAAAGGCCATGAACTACCTTTGAGCTTCACTAGCTTCACCATACTCCATGCCCCTTCCTCGTCAACCGTTGTTTGTAGTTCTATTGTGTTCAACTTGTTGTTCTTCTCAAGCTTTAGCAGAAGGAGAGGGGTTTCTCCAACATTCAATGGAAGATTGTTTTCATTTTGTTGTGATTTAGTGGGAGATGGAGGATCAAGAATTATGAGCATCCAACTTTTATTGTGTTTAATTTCTTGCCTAGCCTCCAAGTGAGTAACCCTAGTTTTCAATATAGTTTTGATGTTTAGATTTCTTGTGCAATTTGTGTAGGATAAGGTACTAATCACTCAATGCAGGATTTGATTTAAGAATGAATAATGACCATCTCGATTCTCTAAGTAAGTTCAAATGTTACATAACCTTTGTATTTAAGAAAATATTATCAAGCTTGAGAATCTAGAATTTGAACTTGAAAAGCTTTTGAGTTCTCTTTTTCAGTTTTGGTTTTTTGTCACTCGAGGAAACTTCGACTTTGTTTGAGTCATCTTGTTATTTTTTTACGTTTTCCTCCCTAACAATGCCTCTTGAACTTCCGCCATCGTACAAGTTCCAATATTTCTTCTTTAGAAACAACCCAAGTATTGGCAACCCTCTTGTGCGCCTTGATCATAATCCAAATTTTTGACCTCCATTTTGTTGCATCGATCCTACTCATGTTGCATCTTCAACATAGCTGCATTGATCCAAATGTTGTTGTGTCTTCTATAATTATTCCTAACCCAAAGGGGGAAAAACCAATTGTTGATGACAATGCAAATCTTTCTATCCCCTGTGATCTAGTCTCAAGGAAACAAAACTACAATTGCACTAAGAAATTTCAGGATTTGTGAGCAACTAAATTACCTTGGGTAGAAATGTGTCTAAGGTCAAATGGGTCGTTACATAATGTTAAGTGCATGATATGTAATCAAGTGGAAGAAAAGACAAGCTACTTGCTTTTAAGTGGGACTCACTTTGCAAGCATGAAGGTTATAAAAAAGCAAAAAAATATATTGGTTTAGTGAAGAAGGGGGAGTGCTACTACACAAAGTCTTACAAGCATGTAAAAAATGATGTTGAGCTTGCTAGTCGTAGTTGTCAAACAATTGCCCAACAAGTAGCAAATGGTATAGCTGGAGAGAAAGCAAAGAGAGTAATGTACTTCACCATTGTTTTGCACATGTTATAACAAGGTCATCCTATGCTTGAGTATGAGTCCATGAAGGTGTTGTTTGAATTTTTGGCAATTCCAAAAAAATAGGAAAAAACATTAGACCGACACTTTTGGTGGCAAATGGTGGAATTTATGCACCAACAACTGATGGTTGAACTAGATCAAAAGTTATAGCTGCACAATATGTTTCTATCAGCTTTGATGAGGTCTCCACCCTAGACAACCAATCTTAATTATTAGTTCATTGTTATGTCATGGAAAATTGGGTAAGGATCCCTATTTTAATTTCCTTTAATCATGTTCTTGAAGCATTTGGTTCTGACAATTTCACCAAAGTGATCATGGAGGCATTGACCATAGGGGGAGGTATGCCTAAAGATCAAATTGTTAACAAGCTAATGAGTTTCCGAACAAACGACATCAATGTTTTTCAAAACACTAAGTCTAATGTCACCAAGCAAATTCAGGATGATTATGCACCCTTCTCCACAGGCGTGCATTGTATGGCACATCAAACAAACCTAGCAATGCAAACCTTATCTGCTATACCTTTGGTGAAGTGCATTGAAAGTCTCTTGCAAACCTTGCATGCATATTTTGCACATTTTCCCAAAAGACATTTGAAATTTATAAAACTTACCGAGATCATGGAAACAAAGGGGAATAAAATCCTCTACAATGTGAAGACTCAATGAAAAAACTCCATGTTGAGTCTTACAAATAGAGTCATGGCAGAGTACAAAACCTTATTATTGAAAATGGCTATGGACAATAGTACAAACCAACAAGTAAAGCTCAATTTTGAGCACCTATGTGACCTCCAAATTATGTTCGAACTTGCATGCATTTTGCCTTTCCTAGAATTTGTGCATGTTTTAATCAAGTTTATTTAGATGCAAAACATGTAGATTTGACATATTTCTTTTAGGGTTCCAATTTAGGGTGCATGTGGGATCTTTGTAAGGTTCCAATTATTTTAAGGTCTATCCAATTTATTTTTTCAATTTTGGTTTAGGTTTCAAGTTATGGTAAGTTGTTTAGGTCCATCCGAGGTTTTTTGTCACATCTAGTTTAAATTAGTAGGGTTAGTAGGGTCCCAATTAAATTAAGGTATATCTGGGTTTTTTTTCAATGATGGTTCAGATCACCGGGGTTTTTTAAGGTTTTAATTAACTTTAGGTTTGTTCGGGGTTTTTCTAGCATTCCAATTTAGAGTTCCTATTTCAAGGTTTCATGTTTGGGGTTTTTTTTTTTAATGATTGAATATGTTCTTATTTTGGCAAGGGCTATAAAAGGGTTCATTCATGAATTGGATACCAAATTGCTAACTCATGCCATCATGAATGTTTTAAGGATTATGTATCTTTAATATTAGCTCCAACCAAATGTTGATGTGTTATTTTGGAAGCACCTAAAAGTTCTTAAAGCTACATTCTATTGTGGCAAGACTTCCACTTTGAAAGGACTAAAGGTTTAAGTCCTCAACCTCCTTAATGCAAGGGACTTTGAATGCCAACAAGGATTGTTCAAATTGACAATGAAGTCTAATGCAACGACATGCATGGCCCTTTCATTTGACATTAATCCTCTCACTAAGATGTGGCAACTTGTGACAACATCTTGCATTTTAATTACTAGTTTCATTGAGTATGTCAAATTGGCTAAATTGGCTATGGTGCAAGTGGTTGGTAGTGTGGAGGATGAAAGATGTTTCTCTCCTTTCACATTTATGAATTTTAAGTTTCGTAATAGGTTAACAACCCATTTGTCATTTGTTGTGCGGATGTTTGTGCAATGTTTTTATACTATACAAAATTTCCCGTATGAGGAATACATTGAGCAGTGGAGAACTGCTCACCATCGCTACTACTATGATGGGTAACATGTGATCAATGGTTTTTTTAGGGAGTTCAAAGGGCTACCATTTCTTTGTGCCAACAAATGTTTGTTGGTTTGTTTTTTATTTCTGGTGAATCCCAATGTTTAAGTGTCAAGATGGCAACCCCTTTTGTTTCCATTATTATGGCATGTTCTACATGTTCTTTCTCTCGGCTCACAATTTATTTTCTATTTTCTATCATGATTTTGGATTTTGTATTACATTGTTGTACGTTTATAGGCTAACTTGGTGTGATGTTGCAAGTCAGTTCAGCTGGAGAAGCCAGTTTCTAGGGTTCAATTCCCCTTCAATTGCTTTGAATTCATTTAGGTTGTGAATCTCAATGACCTTTATTTTGTGTGCTTAGCAATATTGTATTTGCAAGTTGGACAGTAAATTGTATGAATGTTTTGATCTTTTGTTGTTGGATTTGTAATGTGTTATGTAATATGTATCAAACTAGCCCCTCCATTTTTTATTTATTGATCATCAAAAAGTCTCCTAGCAATCAAATGTAAAGGCCGAAGTTAGAAAACAAAAATGCAATAGTTACCAAAAATCACACATGTGCGATCTAATAATCGTCTGAAAATCACAAGTGCAACCCTTTTATAGCCAAATACTTTCCCCTCCAAATATAGAGGGGAGGCCACAAACTTCACCCCACCAACTAAACTAGCAGCCACATTTAGGAAAAGAAACATCTGAGTGGGGCCAGACAAGGCTCCTATAATAGTAGGCTACTAGCCACGAACACCACAGTCAGGGTAGTAGGGGCCACTAAGGCGAATTCCCAAAAACCAAAAATAACACTGCTTTAGACAGTCAAAGACCAATTAGATCTTTACATCTGGGCGAGTAATAATCACTGTCCAAATCCATAGCCAAAAAATATATTTAAGGGGTTAAAATGACCACTGCAAAATGGACATCAATAGAGGAGCGCAGCAGGATTTACGCTATCCTGCTGCAAGACTTAATGAAAAGGGGGGTTTGTAGGTGTGGGGTGTAGATGCTCTAACCATGTTAAGTAGTAAAGTACTAACCATTCACATGCATCTACTTACCTACTAGTCACACGTTGCATTACCTACTTACACAATAACCATTTACATTCCTTACCTACTTACACAATAACCATTTACATTCTTTACCTACTTACCTATGATATTTCCCCACTTGCATAGGGTGTTACTTATGAATGTAGTATGAGGGGGAAAGTAGGGCCACAGTGAACCAGCATCCACCAGCACACCATCCACTGGATGCCCATTAGTACTCAGTTGAGGATGAACCTCAACTGAGTTAGTTAGTATATGGTTTCACCTTGGTAACCAATTATGTGAAAAATAGGTCACGTATATAGGTGAATAGGTAGGAAAATAGGTAACTAGATGGTTTATACATAGGTAAGGGCGGTTTTTACTACCTATTTACTAATAACCTGCTTGTGAGTTGTTAGGAGGTAGGTATTAAAAAGAAGCAACTGGGCTAACCACCATGGTTAGCTAGGGAAATGGAACCCAACAAAGAACTGTTTCCTGACCACTCACCATCCATCCTTCATGGTGCGCTGGTGGGTGCTGGTTCACTGTGGCCAGAAAGTATGAGTGTTTACAGGATAAATTAATCACGTGGTGACTTAGTCGCGGTTGATAGACAACCGAGTGAGAATTAGTTTTCCATGGATGATCAACGAACAGCTCGAGGGTGGGTCACACAATCCGGGCTGATGAGGCTGGCTCATGCCAGCCTCTGGACGGGGTCTATTGCCACAGGAAAAACCATGATCTGTTGGAGTGTTGCGAATGCTTAGGGAAGGCCTTCCTATTTTCATATCTCAGCAGTTAAGAGTTATGACCCAATCCTTTAGGAAAATGACATATTTTTGTAGGGTGACTCACTTTGGTCATTTTATAGACTGAAGGAGCCCCATGACCTTCCTCGCTCAAATAAGGTACTAAGCTCGTTTATGATTTTAGATCCAATTATAATAAGGAGAAAGTCAGATGGCACACCCACGATAGTTGCTCATGGCTGGATGATTTATGAGATGGCATGTGGTACCCACCAAACCAGGTCCACTAATTTCTCAAAATGCCATCTGAAGACCATGGAAACTTAATCAGCTTCTGGAAATCCAAGATAAGTATTGTGATGGGGGTAACCCAAGAAAATGTCATCTGAAGGTTGAACACTAAAGAGAACCAAGTGCTTCAGTAAACCCCCCGCCTCCAAAAGAAAAGTCCTTGTGATTTTGTGAACAAGTACTAAAACCACAAACTTGTGCTAAAACCTTTGCTGAAGAAGTAGAGGTTTTAAATCATAAATAGAAAAGGTTCTTACATCACAACAGCTTTCTACCCACTAGTGTTGGGTCCAAGATTATGTTTAAAATAACAAGTCGCATGAATGCTATGATGGGAAGTCTATGCTGACTTCTGACTTTGTGCAAAACATGGTGTCATAAGTTGTTGAGGTTTAAGGGATGGGATGCCATTTGTTGGCACTTTCTCCTGCCCATGTTCATGTATTCATTCCAATGTTGAAGAACATTACAGTGTTTGGCGGTTTTCTCTTTTCCAAATAAATAACCAATAGCAAAGGTGTGACATTGAAATAGTGTCAAGTTACTTTTGCTATGGATGAGAATGGATGGAGTGTAATAACCCTAAAATGCTATGGATGAGAATGGATGGAGTGTAATAACCCTAAAATGCAATGGATGAGAGGCAGAAGGAGCCAAACTACAGGATGGTTGGGCATCATGAAGGGTTGTGGATGCTAAAAGTCTGGTTTTTTTTTTTTTTTTCTATTTTTGGTTGTTTTTGTTGGCTTGCAAGTTACTTGTGTTTGATGTTTTGTTTTTCAATGGAATGGCACTACTTATCTGGGTTTGGTGATGGAGCGGGTTTTTTATTGTTTGTGCAATTGCTTTTTAATGGAAGTGTGTATCACGCTTTGTGGAGATGGTTGGTGGGGAGTTTCAATGCTACTGATGAAGGAACGCGAGGAGACTTGGATAAATGGACGTTCCAAGCGAAGGAGGGAACAAACACAAAAGAGCTAAGTTTTCTTTTAATGTTTAAGTGTGATTTTATGGGAGTGTGTGGAGTGTTGTTGGAATAGATAATTGGGGAAGAATGCCCCACTATTAGTCTTCAAATTTCTTTTTCGAAGTAGACATTCCGTTACGTCATGAACTTTAGGAAAGAAATAGAGGATTTAGTTGTAAAAGTCATGGGCCATAACAAGGGAAGTGATCATGGTGTCTAGGATTTCACGAGTGGTCATTGTGACAAGTTTATCTTGTTGTGAATTGTCAAGGCAATTGTGGGAAGCTATTAAACTACTTGTGTTGAAAGAGAAAGTACCTCTACAAGAGCTCCATGGAATGGACTATTGGGACGGGTGTGGGTTTCATTGAGTTCTCATGTTGTCCTATCTAATATTTTGCTTTTCTTTGTACACTTTCAATGGGAAGGTTTAATGGGATTGGAACATTTGTTGGGAACTTGAATTTTGGTGTTGAATGATGGGCTACCACACATATGACCAGTTAGCTTTTGAGAGGAAATCATGAATGATCTAATCCCTTGAGGTTTGTAATATTTATGCTGTAAGAATCATAAAATTACACCCTCATTCACCAACACCTATGCAACTCATAAGTGACATCAAACTAAGAGTTGAACCCAACCCAACACTTAAACTTACAACTCAAGCCACCAAGGGGGCTACCCATGGTGGTTTGAACTTGGGCCCCAATTAAGCAAATCCCCCTCACTTGAAGGTCCGCCTAAAAGGGCATGTCATTCTTTTCCACTTTAGAAAATCAACATCTTCGTTGATGTTATTTAGGGATGATTGTCGTTGGGCACTTATGCCACCTTTCTCTCTTCAATCCCATGGTAAAGTTAGCTACTTCTTGATCAAAGGAAACCATCTGTGTTGTGTCTTTGTGTTTTCAGAATAGGAGGTATTACCAAGTGTGTCTTTTGTTTTCACCTAGTGTGCCCATTTATGGCGTCTGCCCAAAATTCCCCCTTGCAACCTTATTATTTTTCCTTGGAATTCACTTTGAGTCTAGCCTGGAGGTTTCAGAACAAAATTAAGGAAGTGTCTAATATCTTATTATAAGACAAGTGTAATAACATGTTTGAAAAAACATGTTGATGCAAACCATTTAGTAATTTTCAAAAAAAATTAAAAAGGAATCAACTCTTCAATGAGAAGAAGTATGGAAAGGCAACTTGCTAGAAAAATAACAATTATATTTTGTTCATCCATTTTTGACTTTTAGCTTTAAAAAAACCTTTTAAAAAAAATGATGTGGAACAAAAATGTTTTTGGGAAGATCTTGCAGTTTTGGTAATGAAAAGCCATTTGCTCTTCTAGTTTGTGGAAAATGTTTGATTAAAGTGTTTGATCTTGCATTTGTGTCTTCAATTCCTTGAACAAAAAGATTTCTCACTCAATGTTTTGCTTAGCATGGTGGAGAAAACCAAATACAAACCTATATTTTGTCTCTCCTTGAAAAATGTTATTCTACCATTACTAGTTTTGATCTTTGGATGTTTGATGGTGTTCATGATGTCTTTGCCCTTGTTATAAATGTCTTGGGATTTGATTGAAAGACAAAACATGTAACTTTAAGGTTATTTGAGGCTTTTGAGACCACATGACATACATTTGAATAATCTTTTGGATGAATATGACTTCAAAAATAAGATTTAGCATATGTTAAGAATGAAGGTTCAAATTTGAACACAATGGTAAGTGTTTTCAAGGTAGTTGTCAAATGTGAAGTTTTGGGCTTGGAAGGAAACTTTCAAGGGACATGTTTAGAACATGTTTTTTCCAAAGCTTGTCAATATGCCACTAACAATGAAAAAGTTTGTAGGGGCCTTAAATATGTGTCTATAAAATTCATTTAAATAGATTTATAAACATGCACAATTCGGCAAAAGAAATTTAATGAAGGCCATAGGATTGGAAGAATGCCGAAATTGATGTTGGTTTGAAACCCAAAAAAAAAAAAAAAAAACCATTTTAGTGAAACTAAGTTAATTTTGTTTTCATACATTGTGTTTTTTTGTTTGTTTGTGGAAATTTTAGGGTTGATTCATGAATTGTTTTTACATGTTTGCAAGTAAGATCATATTGGTCCAAGAAGTATTATAATTTTTTATTTTTATTTTTTTTGTTATAGTCCACATGTTAGTGAAGATATTGGTCGTGTGTCTCCACCTTTAACTTGGCATATATTTCAAATCATTGTAAATATTCTTTCTCCGATTGTGAATGATTGTGTGCTAAACCAATCCTATGGGCATTGGTTAATTTTTACTATTTTACATGCAACAATTACCATGACCTTGAAACTAAAAGAATTTTTTTGAATTGCACCTTTAATGGATAATTTGAAGGAAGGTGATTCTAATGGGGCTTTGGAATTATCTATGTTTGTTTCCAACATTAGAATGGAAGTATGTAAAGGTTTAGATGGTTTTGTCTCATTTTTAATGAAGTATGAAAAAAACCCCCCATAACAAGTTATTAATAATGTTAAATATAAGGTTTAAAGATATTTGGTGATTTTTGTTTTATTGGTTAAGAACAAGGTGTTTTCATTGATAAACAATATTTATTTCCAGTGTTACCATGTATTCACTAATACAAAAGTGGGGCGTAGTTCATTAGCTTAAATCATTATGGAACCTTAAAAATGAAATAAATTCATTATACTTTAGTGATTTCACCTTGGTTAAAGTTATTTCATTATAATATCACTGTGTGAACATCGTGTTTCACTATTAATTGACATAATTTACTATTATAATTTATTGTAGTAAATAGGTTTATTTTTATGTTGTTGTTTTAAATACCCTATGTTACTTTATGATATACCCTATATTATTTTAGGATATTTTAGTTATTCTAACTTATACCATAAATTATTATAAATTATTATAGGTTATTATAAATTATTATGCCTTAAAATATTATACGTTATTTTACCTTAAAGTATCCTAGCTAATCTATTATAGGTTTTTTACTTTAAGTTATTTAAAATTAAATTATTCAACTAACCTTAGGCTATACTTTAGGTTATTTTATTTTATTTTAATATATGTTATTTCAAGTTATATTTTAGATTATTCAAGGTCATTTTACTTTATGTCATTATAAGTTATTTTATCCTAAGTATAACAATTTAAAATAATGTAAAATAAAATATAATGACCTGAGGTAAAATCGACTATAATAACTAATAATAGCTTATAAATAATAATAATAATAGCCTACAATAAAATAACTACCAATAGCTTATGATAAAATATAATATCCAATAATAACTTATAATATAATAAGCACAATAAAATAACCACCAAAAACTATTAATAAAATAGCTAGTAATTGAATAACCATCAATAACCATCAATAAAAATTAATTAAATAGCCACCAATAACCATTAATATAATAACCATTAATAATCACTAAGAGACTATGATAATTTAACCTAAAATAACCACCAATATCCATTAAAAGCCATTAATAACCTATGGTAATTTAACCTAAAATAACCACTAATAGTCACCAATCAAATAGATATTAATAACAATTAATAGAATAACCACTAATAATCACCAATAAAATAGACATTAATAGCCACCAATAAAATAACTACTAATATCCATTTATAAAATGGCCATTAATAACCACCAATAAAATAACTACTAATATCCATTTATAAAATGGCCATTAATAACCACCAATAAAATAACCAACCATAGGCACCAATAGAATAATCAACAATAGTCACGAATAGAATAATCAACAATAGTCACTAATAGAATAATCAATAATATTCACCAATAAAATAATCAATAATACTCACCAATAGAATAATCAATAATAATCACCAATAGAATAACCAACAATAGCCATTAATAAAATATCCATAGCCTATGGTAATGTAATTTAAAATAATCAATAATAGCATAAGATGAAATAACTTTTAATAGCCAAAAGTAACCAACAATAGCCTCACATAGCCAAAATAACCTAAGATGAAATAACATAAAATAGTCAAAAAATTGAAAATAACTATAAATAGTTATAAATAATGTAAGGTGAAATAATTTATAATAATGAAAAGTAGCCCTAGAGTAGTTGAAAATAACCTAACATATGTATTATTATTATATTACCAAAAATCTTATCCATTTATTAAACATTTTCTTTTTCGAAACAATGGTCATTGAAATGTTATTGAATAATGATATTCAAAAAAAATTTGTTCAAATGATTTTACACTTTCTAAAGGAAATAAACATAATTATGTACATTATTGAAAAGAAATTTAAATTAAATTTTAATCATTTCAATTAGACAAGGTCTCAATAATATATGAATTTTCAAAGTTAATGTTTTTGTAATGTTTAAAATGAAGTATTTGATAAATAAAATGCAATGTAACACATTATCACAACAAGTGTGGTGGCTTGATGGTAGGGGTGATTACCTACATCTTAAAGGTCAAGGGATCAAACCGTGGTTTATTTGTGGTCAACAATGGTAAATTGACCGCATATTCCTTTATGTAGTTCTTTGGAGTAGGTGCTTACATAGGTTGATTACATGGCTTATGTACATAGATTAGGTTTTTAACCTAACATAGGTAATGACACATGTCAATTTCATAAGCTGAAAATCATGAAATTATCAATAATATTAAATATTACATTAAATATTAAATAATTTAGATTTAATTGATTTCCATGTTGCCTAGTTAATTAACTAGCAAGTGAAATGGCTTGGTAAATTTGTATTTCAAAGGAAAATAACTTTGTTTCATTAAGTACTAATGGATCAATTCACAGTTTGTAACAACCAGTCCCCATTCACTGGGGGTTGACCAATTTCACCATGGTAAAATTGTTCAAATTCACTCAAAATCGAATGAAATCCAGAGTGAACTAGGATGCATTTTGGTGTGGTGATTACACCTTATAACAGAATCTAAAATTGTGATAGTTTAACTCAATGATGAAAAGTCCTATCTTGACATTTTAAAGATGGTAGCATGAACTACTAAACCAACCAAGGAATTGATGAATAGAGAATTTTAAATATTTAGGAGGTACTAAGTTGATGCAAAGGACATTAATTATCCTATGGAGTGCTATGGAAAAATTTGAATCCTTGTTTCCCACTATTATTTTTTTTGCTCACAAAATCCTCAAGATTGTGGGATCCCAAATTGAAATTGAATTTTTTTTCATTGGTTGAAATATTTACAAATCTGAAAAGATGTAGGTTACAATCATATAATTTAGATAAGTTAATATTATAACCAAAAACTAGTATAATGATCCTAAGGTGGGTTGCATTTTGCTTTTTAACTTGTTGAGTTGATTGAAAATGATGGTTTTTTATAAAACGAATTAAAAGAATACAACATCAAGTTTGAGTGAAATGAACTTGTGAACGTGTAATTTGTAATTGCATTTCCTTGTATATAGGTTTGTAATAAAAATCTTGAATTGTGTTATTTAGGTTGTGATAACAACCTTAATATCCAACATATATGATTTTCTAAGATATTCGAAGGTGTCAAATTTAGTTTCTGATTTTAAAAAAAAATTTGATATCCATGGTAGATATTATAAGTGTTATTTTAAATATAAAAAACAAAAGATTTGATACGATTTTCAAAAGTCATTTTTAAAACCATAATTAATGGATATCAATTTTTTTAAAAATCTGCACAACATTGAATGTTACCTCCAAATACATTAAAAATATCTTGGTATTTTTTTAATGTTTTGGGCGAATACCAGTTTTTTTTTTTTTTTTTTGCAAAATAACATGTGCAGCCACATTTGCATTGCATGTGGTGTTCAACTGGCTAACATTTAGATTTGTTGGGAATTTTTCTTAGCCCCACTCCCAAATCATTTATTTTGAAGTGGCTTCTTTTTTATGAAGGTGAAATTTTTGGCCCTTCTTTTAAATTTAAAAGATAAAAAAAATTGGCTATGTTTCAAATTAAATTAAAGTTTTTTGGCTACTTTGTTATATTATATTTGGAGTGTTTTGGGTGATGAGTGAAATTTTTTTGTCTAAATCTAGCAACGATTTCTCCCACATAATAAAATTTAGGGCATGTGAATAAGCATTGTGAAATGCATACTTCACACATATTGCAAAATGCAAACAATTTTTTTGTAAAGCACATCATATTAAGTTTTAACAAACACAAACACTTGTGGGAAAATTGAACCCATGGAACTGGTAATTTTAGCACAAATGACCTATAAACTCACAAATTGGTACCCCACTACAACAAGTAGTAAAATAAACCCATGGAATTGCACTATGAGAAGAGGGCAGAAAATGCTAACATCATGGAAAGAAAGTTCTAAGGCTCATAAAATTATCATTGATGCACCCCCAAGCTCCTTAATGGATTCAAATGTGAATCCAAACTAAAAATAGCGGAAAAGCAAGGAATCAGGGCACGTTCCCTAGTTCGTAGCACTTTGAAAGGGTAGAGGGGCGTGCTGGAGTTCCGAAATGGGACTAGGAAGAGTGACAATCATCAACTACTCACACGGACCTACACAAAACCAACACAAGGTCATTAGTGCATAGTTGGAGCACTTTTGGTGTTAAGATGAGCCACGGGCAACTCACACTCATAAGATTCACCACGGCCCGGACTTGGGGGAAGCCATCACCTTCCCCCATATAGTATACTCTGTGCCTTTCCACAAGGCTCACATCCAAATGGCTTTTTGTCCCGGGACTCCCAAATGGGAGTCCCGAAATTGTTAAAGTTGAAACTTTCGCGACTTTGGGTCCCCATAACTCTGTGTGCAGACCTCCGATTGAGATGAAGTCAATAAAGTTGTAAACCTCGTCAAAAGCTTTCCAAAGGTATATCGCACGCCACTTGCACACAAGGAAATCGAGTCGATCCTGACTTTTAGTGGTCAGGAGTCAAATTATCAATTTGATTCTCGGCCCTTCTTTTGGCCATAACTTGTGTTTCAGATGTCCAAATGGGTCATGCAAGCCCATTTTAGACATTCATGTTTCAATAACTTTACAATGGTATAAAGAAATCTTTGAGCTATTGGGTTTTGACACTTGTAATCGCTCTCTGAACATTCGGGAGTCCACTGGGACTCCAACTCCCAAAGTGGAAGCTCCTTTGGGAGTGTGAAGGTTCATTCCCTCACACTTTCCTTCACTTTTGAGCTTCCCTCTTAGCCCACAACCTTGCAAGCCCTTGCTTTGGTCGTGAGCCTAAGGCTAAGGTTACGACAATCATTCAATTTTGCATTAATACATATATGCTTCAGTAGAAATTAACCTAGAAAATGCAAAAAACATATTGCCTAACCATCATAATAATGTCAATGCTGAACTTTTCACCACTACTCAATACAATTTGCATATGGGAATTTCTACAAAATATATAATTGTTGTGCAAACATGTGCACAATAAGTGGTAGGTGGATAATATTCTGAAGCTTTGATTTCATAAAAGTCAAAGTAGATAAGCATCTCTCAACCTCCACATTGCCAACTATCTACACCATGGCCAATTTAGTTAATTTCACATACTTTGGGAAGCTAGAAAAAATTATTCGAAATGTTGTCACTAGGTACCACCACTATGAGAAATTGTGTCCATCAAAACCACACTACCTTGGAACTAAAACTCAAAAAAAATTCATATACAACTATTGTGTAACTATCTTTTTAGTATTACAACTAATGTGCAATTATCCCCCTAGAAATACAATGTATTAATAAATAGATTATTAAATTAGAAAATTAGCTAATTGTATTATAATTGCAAGTGAGTTGAAAATGGATATGTTATATGGTAATTTATTTGCATCATACATACATATGTAATCAATCATGTTTGATTTTCTTAAGAGTTACATTATAGTTGCATGTGGCAATTATTTTAAAATTCTTATAAATGTGCCACTAAAGCAACAATTATGTTACAACTAGGTACAATGTACATACATGCGATCATGCCACGTGTACACATTTCCACCACCCATTTATGGAATACATTTGCAACTAATTTTTTATTATGATTCCCATTGATACAATTAGTACAAGCATTAGTGCGCTAATCTTAAAGTACTATTATTCAACTATGTTATGACTATAAGACAATTACTTATAATTTAATAAAAATATATATTCATCAATTATTTATATCTTCATCACATGTGTTTCATTTTGAATGATTTAAAATGTTACAGGAACACTATCTTAAGCTTTAGAAATCATCTTTGAAATGTAAACAAAAAGGAGCAATGAAAAAATAACAAGAAAAGAAATAAGCTTTCCAACTTACAAAACACATTTTTTTCCTTTTTGTTTTCTCTTTCAACCTTTTTTTATTTTCAAACCTCATACCTTTTTAATTTTTTAATCATTTAAAGTGATTTAAAGTGTTATAGGAGCGTGGGAACTGACCTTTGTAGCATTCAGTGGTTTTTTTTTCAATTTTTGACCCTTTTTATTTTGGGGGGACATAATTTTCTCAATTCTATTTCGTTTTTAACAATTCTTAGTGCCCCAAAAACACCATTAGGAGAGGTTCAAGTTTTGTTTGGACACTAGAAACAATAGAGCCCTTCCTTTGGATTTGGCCTTCCTTACTTGATTTGCAATTAAGGAACAACTAAAAGATTTAACCCATATGTTTTGTTTTCAAATCCCATGTTATAAATTAAATAAAGAAGGCTTGTTTTATCATATTCTCACATTAAAATACAAGTGTTATTTTGGGATGATTTCAAAAAAATTTAACTTAAGTGTAAAACATACAATAAAAAAATAAAAAATCATGGTTATTTTTCTATTTTTTTACTTACCTATGACCCCAAGTAGGTAGGATTTAAGTAAATACATAGATATGTAGGTCTTAAAACCTATCAACCTACTTACCTATGGTTATGTATGACTTACTTAACTACTAAAATAATATTTTTTAAATTTATTTATTCCAAAATATAATTAAAATGCCATGTGGCAATTTTTTTTTGTGCCACATGTCACAATCTCGGACAATCATTAACAATCATAATGAACAATGGAGATCAAAATAAGTTTTACGTCCAAAACATCTTCATAATGCCACATGTCAAATTTTAATAAATGGATGACAATCAATGACATTAACATGACATCATAGGTGTAATTATAATGGAGTTACATAATAGTTGAAAATGAGTTATTTTGATTGAGTTATAGTCAAGTTGTGTTGAATTGCATGATATATTGTCGCAACCCTAGCCTTGGGCTCGCGACCAAGGCAAGGGCTTGCAAGGTTGTGGGCCAAGAGGGAAGCTTGAGAGTGAAGGAAAATGCAAGAGAATGAACCCTCACACTCCCAAAGGAGCCTCCACTTTGGGAGTTGGAGTCCAAGTGGACTCCTGAATGTTTAGAAAGCGATTACAAAGGTCAAAACCCAATAGCTCAAGTTCTTTATACCATTGGAAATTTATTGAAACATAGATGTTTAAAATGGGCTTGCATGACCCACTTGGACATCTGAAACACAAGTTATGGCCAAAAGAAAGGCCGGGAGTCAAATTGACAATTTGATTCTTGACCATTAAAAGTCAAGAATCGACTCAATTTCCTTATGTGCAGATGGTGTGTGACATACCGTTGAAAAGCTCTCAACAAGGGTTACAACTTTATTTTAGACCTCATCTCAATCGGAGGTCTGCACACAAAATTATGGGGACCCAAAGCCGCGAGAGACCCAATTTTGGTAATTTCGGGACTCCCATTTGGGAGTCTCGGGACAAAAAGCCATTTGGATGTGGGCCTCGTGGAGAGGCACAGAGTATACTATAAGGGGGAAGGTGATGGCTTCCCCCAAGTCCGGACCGTGATGAATTTTGTGAGTGCGAGTTGCCTATGGCTTATCTTAGCACCAAAGTGCTCCAACTATGCATTAACGACCTTGTGTTGGTTTTGTGTAAGTTTGTGTGAGTAGTTGATGCTTGTCACTCTTCCTAGTCCCATCTTGGAGCTCCATCACGCCCCTCTACCCCTTCAAAGTGCTGCGAACCAGGGAGCGTGCCCCGACTCCTTGCTCTTTCACTGTTTTTAGTTTGGATTCACATTTGAGTCCATTAAGGAGCTTGGGGGTGTGTCATATATATTATGAGTTGCAATTTTGTAACTCATGCAACTTGTCCGTTAGCATTCATGACATATAAATATAGTGAGTTGCAAGTGTCCTCTGCAACTCAAAAATTAAATTACAAGGTCAATTACAAAACACTTCTTTTTACAGTGCACATTTTGGTTAAAGGATTCAAGTCAAAAAGAGGTGCCATACACATTGCTACATTTGACTTCATTATGAACTTGAACATGCCTTATTGGGAATCAAGGTCACTAACAATGAGTAATTCATCCACCATCATATCTTGGTCATCCACCTTGTGGGTTTTGCTCAAGTAAAGAGTTGATTTAATAACTTGAAATGTATGACAAATTTTGTATCACATTTCAACTACATTTAGTACTGGTAATACACAATCCCAAGAACATCCATGACATTATGGGCTGGAAATT
>Ga0209611_10002424_pt1 | contig 32800 bp, 29 predicted proteins | sample S1TSphgellanicum_3_FD_187693 | JGI IMG/M metagenome (GOLD analysis project Ga0209611, IMG submission 187693) | Host-associated microbial communities from peat moss isolated from Minnesota, USA - S1T2_Fc - Sphagnum magellanicum MG (SPAdes) (version 2) | ecosystem: Host-associated > Plants > Peat... | reverse complement strand
CCCACAATATCTTCACATATCCACAATGTCTTCAGCTACTTGAGAAAATGCTCTTAGCTGCTCATTCTACCATGTTTTGAATGCAGGTAACATCACGAGACATTCATGGCCAGCAGTTTGTGCGGCCATGCTAACACCACCAGCAAATCCTGAAACCCAAAATCCTGTCTGTAAGTTCCTTAAAATTTCACATCATGTCCTGCACATCTGGGTTCCTTCTTTTCATGTCCATCATGTCACTATTTGTCTCACTATTAAACAAATCACATCTGTCAGAGATTGTGTAGTTAAGGCTGGAATGGGTAAAGGTTGGTCTCTGGCAGAGCCTGTCCTTTTCTCATGTTTGTGGCTATTTTGCATGAGCTAGTAGTGATTTCTTATCTCAAAACTACTTTTGTTATTACATTCTTTCTCTCAGGGATGAGCTGGGTACTTTTGTTAGAAAATGGATCGAGTACCACAAATTGTGGGTTTTTCCTGGAGCTCTTGGAGATGTTCCTCCTGTCAGTTGCTATATTGTGTACCTGCCCTAAAAGTTCAAGGCTAGGAAGCAAATTGTAAGTAAATTGAATTCCACAATGGTTGTTTCTATCTGCAGTATGCGAGTCCACAGGTAAAAACTGCCTCCCAGATGAGGAAGTGCGATGTTTAAAAGGATACCACACTGGGTGTCAATGCAAACACATTAGGTTGTGTTTCCCTCAGGCATCCCAATGCACTGTCTACAACCGCACACATACTCAGTCCTGTGGATTTTGAGGATGCTAAGTGATACTATTTTCCTCTCCATAGCTTGTTAATGGGCTTGCAGATGGATCTGGTGATTTTCAGGGTGTTGGGGGAGCTGCCTTGCTTGGGCTCTATTACTGAAAGGTATATAGAAACATAGTTGTGTACAAAATGGACCATATATTTTTTGTCAGGTGCAGGCATTCAGTCCTGCACTCTATATAGAATTTGCCATTGCAAGTGCCTTGTTTTCATACTGTGGATCAGGATGTTACCATCAAGTTGCCACTTGAAAGTCTATTGCATCACTGAGCAGACTTAGAATGGAAGGGGCATTATGAATAGAATTTTCTCTCAATACTCGCAACAACATATACTGATCCTTTCATGGGCATAATCCCAAATCCATTTAATCTGTTCATGGAATTTCTTTGCAATCAGATGCCAACATCCCCACCATCACTTTTTGTTTGTCACAGACAAACTGACAAACTTGTTGATCACAACCAGACATCAACGTGCCTGATTGTCACATTTTGGTTGTTTACAGAGAAATCCATTGAATTTGAAATATTGAGCTCATCTGTTGAATTGCATGCCAATTTGTTTGGTTTTGAGGGATCTCCAATGATGCCATTTTTCAAACATTTCAAGCTAATCATATTCGAACTTCTGGAGCTCTGATTGATGCATTCTATGAAGGGTTCTAACTGATACTCATAAAACTTTTGGAGCAACTTTATGAGGGAAAGTACCTCTTCAGCTGAGGGATCCATTTTCCATTTACTCTCTTCACAAAATTCCAGTGGGATATCTACTATCATGATAGCAAGCAATTTTGAAGTGGTGTTGGGATCCCTTTAACCAAATCTACCTTTAACCAAATCCGTAACATTAGATTGTCCAATCATGGTTCTTGGAAACAATCTTGGGGCATTAGCCTTGGACTGACCTCACATGTAATGGCATCATCATGCTTCCATGATGAAATAGAAAACAAACAAATTTTGCAGAGGAGCAGTGATATTGCCAATAAGTGTAGCATGTCAGCATTGGAATTTACAACTTAGCTGTGAGCTCTCTTCTCTTCCTTACACCAATCCCCATGACTCACCCTAGCAACATTATTTCAGGCTGATTTCAGGCTTTCTATAGAGCAGGTCACTGGATAAAAATGGCAAGGAAAACCACAATTGAATTTTCCATGCAGAGAAAGAGTTATGTCTGCTTATGGACATAGAGTTCTGAATATTACAAGTCTGTTGACATGAGGTCTAAGAGATTCTCCGCAAGGCATGATCAGTATCTATGTGTGTCAGATGGTATCAATGTGCCTTGCAGGAAATGTCTATCTATGGAATGCTGAATGAAGTTCTGTTGTACTGTTGACTCTGTCAACTCACCCACACACGATATATTGTTCATGGACCCTTGCCCGATTGTTTGCCCACCATTGCTCTGCCTCCTTTTCACTGAAACGTTTTCAACTGCAGGGTACATGACATCATCCACTGGTGAAAATAAGCCAATGCTTAACAGACAATTAACTTGTATTGGAGCAGAGTTTCTTCATACAGCATTCAAACAGAATGTCCATGTAGTATTGGGAATAGCTTTACATGTGCACTGCACTGAAACATTTGACAGCAAAAAGTGTTGATTGCACATGAAATTTTGAATGTTCAGGAAAAAAGACAAAAGGAAAGGGAATATGAGATTAACAAACTACCTGAATCGCACACGCTTGAGGTCTCTGCCTCCATCCGATAATGTGGTTAGTGTGATGTAGACACCAGGATCATCTTGTTCTACCCACTCTGTTTCAGTTTCTCTTCCACTCTCTGATGAGAAGGAGCTCTCCACTGTTCTGCCCCCTTCCTCATTTGGTCGTGCCCGTTCAAGCCTATTTCTCTCACCTTCTCCACTGTTAGCTACTTGCATGGCTGCTAGTGCCCTGCCTTGTACTCCTCCAAAATCACTCTCAGTAGCATCACAAGGACTTGAACCAGACCCAGGATCCATGGAATCGTATGATTCAGGGAAAGGAGGACTTGACACTGAATGGGGGCTGATAACACCATTTGCATCCACATCATGAACATTCTTGGTTGCCATGCTGACATTGTATTTGCGAGGCAACAGTGGAGCTCCCTCTCCATCAGGTTGTTGCACCACATCAGCAGTGGCCATCAAATAACTGTCATTTCGCATATCAGGATGACCAGCAGATCTGGACACTGATCTCCCATGTCTAGAGGCACCTTTAGGGAATCTATCTGCCCACTCTTTGAGCTACAACATGCACCAAAAGACACTCAACAGGATAGAGAAACCTCTCAACTTCTGAAGCCGTGAGAGTGTCCACAAAACTGAAACATAATTGAGGGTGTAGAACATCAATTTGTGACCTTTTATAATTATGGCTATTGTCACAACTTGCATGTACAATCCAAATACATAACATGAACACCGGTCTTTTTTAAAGCAGAAGTCCCATGTCTAGAGGCACCTTTAGGGAATCTATCTGCCCACTCTTTGAGCTGCAACATGCACCAAAAGACACACTCAACAGGATAGAGAAACCTCTCAACTTCTGAAGCTGTGAGAGTGTCCACAAAACTGAAACACAATTGAGGGTGTAGAACATCAAATTGTGACCTTTTATAATTATGGCTATTGTCACAACTTGAATGTACAATCCAAATACATAACATGAACACAGGTCTTTTTTAAAGCAGAAGTCCCCAAAACTTAAACTTTACAAAACCTTTGTGCTAAAGGTTGCAGTGCAACACACAAATGTTTTGATCTATATGATGATGAACAAAACCACACTACCATTCTAACATACCATCCACATGAACTGTTAGTACCTGGGCAGTGAGAGACTTGATAACTTCTTCGGCAGCCCTAGATTTGATGGCCTCCTCTGTAGCCATTGCAATAGCATTTTGAAGTTGTTGAGAGGAATGCTGCAGCTCCTTCTCTTGATTTAGAAGCTGGTGGGAAAGGCTCTCAATCTGTAGGATGGACCATACCATGAATTTCTAATTCAAAGAGACAGTTTATAGGATGACATGAGAAGAGATATGAGTGCAAGCCAAGGAAGTACAGTACACTTATGCCAAAATCCTTCTAAAGTGTGAACACCCTGTGTGCAACCATAATGCTTCCACTACAGGTAAGCTTTTGCATATAAAGCTAACTGCAACATATTAGCAACTGAGTGTTCAGCAAAAAACATTTTCCATCTTCCATGTCTCAGGGCATGACAGCCCAGAGGCTCACAGGAAATTAAGTCAACCACAGGACTTCACAGAATTAGCTTGTCTCAATTACTAGACACCTTGCAATTCCACTGTAGAAGGTAGGATTGTGAAGTACCTGTGACCGGAAACTCGTATTCTCAGCACTTAAGGTGGCATTGGTCTTCTTCAGATCCTCAACAACTGCCTTTGTAACTGTGAGGCCACTGATGGTTGGAGTGGGTGTTGTGGCCCTTGGGGGACTCAACCTCCTTGACAGAGGTGACACTGCTCTGGAAACAGCCCTAGGTGAATGGACAGAGTAAGAGGAGGCAATTTTAAGTTTGGGTATTGAGTTTGTTGCCTGAAATTCTGAGTTGAAACCGGTTGGGACATCCACAGTACTCCAGGATGGCAATGGTGAAACAACACTTGGTGCAGGAGCAACACAGCTGGAAGAAGATTCAGATTTTTTCATTCGCTTTTGCACAGGTTTCCTGTCTATATGTTTAACTGCTTCAAAAATCATGGCTGATTTTGATGGTGGTGGCTGTGCTCTTGGAACTTTGGGCTCCAATTGAACCAAACCGTCTCTAACGTCAATTGGCCTTTGGCTAGGGCCTACCCTTCTGGACAGGGGGCCAACAGTGACTCCAGATTCAGCAGCCCTTTTCAACTTGATTAAGCAGGGGTCACAAACACGGTATGGCCTGTTTGGATTAGGAGCCAATGAGGCTTTCGAAGCCTTTTTTGAACTACAAGCATGACAAAATACAGCACCGCAGTTGTAGCAATTGTGCCGTTTCCTGATGAACCCAAATGGCTGCCTACATCCTAAGCACACTCTCTGGTCAGCCCCTGACAACCATTTGTGTCAACAAATAGCAGCTGTGAAGCTAGCACCACAAGCTATACTCTTCACCTGCTTACCTTTCAGTGCTTCTACTAGAGTGGGAGTACTCCTGTCTTGTGTGTCTCCATGACCAAGCCTTCCATTAGCCCCTTTACCCCATGTATAGACCTCTGTCTTGTGAGTCATGACAGCAACATGGTATGCCCCACATGCAATCTCCTCCACATAAGCCTCCCATAGTCTGCCCTCCACTAGCCCTGGCAGTTTTCCATCTGCCTCTGGATCCCCTAGTTGTCCATAAGTTGTGCTACCCATTGTGAAAACCTGTCCTGCTGTTGTAAGTGCTACTGTCAAACTATAGCCACATGCAACCTGTCGAAAATTGTGGTCAACAAGTGCAGCTACACATGTAGGCACCAAGTGCTGTTCTTTGTCTCCATGGCCAAGTCTTCCTTTGTCCCCATCCCCCCAGGTAAACAGCTTGCCAGACATACAGGTGCTTGCATTAGAGTAGCCTGCCATCACCTCAACCACAGCAGCTGTATGCCACACCCCACATGCTGCCTGTACAGTCTTAAGTCCCTTTAAAGATTCCACCTCTCTTGGAGCATGCATACTCTTCCTGTCTCCATGTCCAAGCACACCAAAAGTCCCATCACCAAAAGTGAAAAGCTGGCCTGTAGATGTGACCAATGCAGTGTGCCAATGACCACAAGAAATAGAGGACACCCTTATGCCTTCTAGAGGCCCATTCACGAATTTGGGCATCCAGTGGCTGATGTTGTTGCCATGACCCAACAAACCAGAATTATGTTTGCCATCACCCCAAGTGTAGAGGTCCCCAGACAAAGTGACTGCACACAAATGGTACTGGCCACATGAAACAAACTCAATATTTGATGCCACAAGAGCTTCCACAAGCTGGGGATGTGAAACATTACAGTCTACCCCATGGCCTAGTTGGCCCCCTGACTCCTCTCCCCAAGAAAAAACTTCCCCATGTTTTGTCACCAGTGCAGCATGTCTTCCTCCACAAGAAATATTTTGCACATCTAGTACTACAGCAGCCTCCAAAGGCTTGGGCAACAGAGCATCCAATTTGATATCCCCAGGGATGCCAACTCTGCATTTACCACCTCCAAGAACACCATCTCCTATCCCCTCACCCCACAATAAAACGGCACCCAAAGCATCCCCCTCTTCATGCCCTGAACCATGGCTTGCGGAACTAACAGCACTTGACATGCTTATTCTAGAGTTGTCAGTCTGGCTTCCCCCACCCAGTCTTGTATGCACAGCCACACTGTCTGAACCTACATCAGAAGTGCCTAAATACATTGATCCTCCAATGGATCCTCCATCAAAAAAATTGCTCTTCATTTTAGCTGATAACTTTTCCCCTGATGAAAAATTCTTTTCTATTCCTCTGTGACAAGGACTCCCAAAGAAACTGAAAACTTTGCGAGCATCTCAACTCCACTATCCTGCAAGACCTACAGAAATGGTCATCTTAGAAAGTACAACATGCAACCAATACATATGTCAACTTAGAGTCTGTGTTTCCTGCAGGATCAGACAAACACCTCACTCAACAAAGTTCACTTCACAATTCAACAAAGATTCCTTTGATACACACATCTTCTAGAGTTCAGAGTTAAAATTGGTGAACCTGAACAGAACAGAGTCACTGGCTCTCAAAGCCAGTTAGAAATGGCAGAAAATGAACAACTTATCTGAAATAAGTACCCAGAATTTGTCCATACTTCAAACTTTAGTCAACCTTTAGAGTTGAAAGCTGACCCAATAATAAGGCCAGCAAAAAGGAAACAGAGGAGATCCCAATATGAAAACATACAGAAGAAACCAGAGCAGCATGAACATAAGAGATAGTCTCAAGCATGTTGAGTGACCTTCAACAGCAACATGCATGGTTGTGTTGACCTACCGTAAAATCCCCACCGACTTGATCAGCTCTTGGCAGGAGGTGGTGGTCAATGTCAGACATTGAGCAACCTAATGAGTTTAAGTCACAAATCTTGCAATAATATGAAGACTCAGTCATAGTGCTCACAAAAGAGATGGAAATTACAAAGGAAATCAAGATATGAGAAGTAGACACAAAAGAAGAATCAAATTAGCAAGGAAGACAATAGAGATACAACACTGGAAACAAAGTGGGCTTTGAAAAGCTCTGCACTTGGGATTAATAAGTGTTCGAAAGAATCATTTTGAAGATTCCAAATGTGGAAACACCAAGCAGAAATCTTTCCTTGTTAGACAAACCTCTGGTTCATTTTAATGGTAACTTTGACAGTTACCTTTACTCCTCAGAAGACTTATTAAGTTTGTCTTGAACTATGAAGAACCCTAAATAAAGAAGAGGTGTCATAGCAAAATATAAGGCCGTAATCTAGCTGAAATTTACACAGATAGGATGCTGCTGCAGCTGAAACACTGGCCTTTCTTATAAACTGGTTGACAACCACTTAATGCCTTAAGCAACTTCAACTGTGCGGTACGTGCTGTCATCATGCAGCCTTCTTCACATCATTGTGCTCAGTGAAAGAAGCACACCTGATGCAAGCTGTCAGAGCTTCCAAATGGTGAGCTCAGTTGCAAGGTTCTTCTTGTCCAACCAATAGGGCTGCTGGTATCAGAGGTCCTTTCGATCTTCCCATCAGATCTTAATTTCCGCATTTGACAACCAGAGATCAAAGCCTCAAGGCCACAAAACCATACCTCAGCCTCTTCTTTGTCCTTGCAGATCTGTATGGAGAATACACATGTATGAGATGGCACAGAAAACTCACAAACAACACTTCGCAGGTAACATGACAATGGGTGGGGTAATAACCTTATGAGAGTCACTAACAAAGTTTCAGACCATCAACTTCGTCATGATAACAGTGATGAGCTGCCATGACTCCCCGCTGACTTCATCAGCTCCCAATGATGGGTGTAGATGAGTATGTAATAAGCCACCCAAAGTTGGACAACCCCTTATGCAAACATCTGCATTGGAAGCAGTGGGAAGACTCAGTGATGATGTTGGCTGGCACTTAAGAGACAGCTAATTAGGAAAGCCATTATTATCCTCATTCAAGCTGCAACAAGCTTGTGAGGGTAAGCCTCATTTTGTTTTAGCTTGTCCTGTGCACAGAATACATTCAGATGAGCTCAAATAAAGAGAAGCTTGTTCAGGTTAACAGTGCTAAAGTTCAGTCTACCCGTGACACAATGCCAGTAGTCAGATGTTTTTGTTGACATATCATATTGTGATCATGACCTACAAAAATGGGTGACACTTGGGTTGCAAGGTGCAATTTGAGGGCATGAACAACTACCACATCAAGTAAGCACTCCTCATTGTCATGAATCAGAAAAACTGATAGATATTCCTTCTCTGGCTCATCCAGGGTAACATGCTAAAGTTCAGTCTACCCATGGCAGAATGCAAATAGTCGGATATTCTTGTTAACATATTGTATTGTTCTTTATGACCTACAGGATGGGTGACACTTGGGTTGCAAGGTGTAATTTGAGGGCATCAACAACTACCACATCAACTGAGCGCTCCTCATTGCCATGAATCAGAGAAAATCACTGATACTCCTTCTCTGGCCGTGGATACCTCTGAAAAATAGCCTGTTGCAGAAAAAAGACATAGTAGGCTAGTTTGAGAATATTCCAAGTTAAAGCAAGGCAGTTGTTGAAATACTCAAGCAAACCAAAACTAACTATGAACTTTCAAGCTTGGTTTTGCAAAGAAGGTAATCACTCACAGTGCTTTGTCCTGGGACAATCCTGGATACTGTGTTCAACCAAAGCTTGTTCTCTTCCCTTCCAAAGTACCAAATCAGCAGAGTTTCATCCTGCCAAAAAAAAACCCCAAGGAAGTCTTATTCTGCTGCTACAAGGCTACTCTCTAGGTTAGAGATCCAGTAAAACAGCTCACAAGTTTCTGCTGGAAGGTACATCCCAAGAAACAACTTACATTGGATAGTCTGAAGAGGCAAAACTTAAGTTTCCCCCGGCACCCATACTTGAGAAGCTGCGTACCCTTCTTCAGAGCAGTGATGGCCTTCACACATTGAGAAAAGATGTCCCAGTATGAAATCAGGTGATGCTGCTGATAACAACAGTGTCTTGGAACAACACAACCTGCAACCCTCAGTTTGATCACAATTCCATCTGAATTTGATTTAAATGAGATTCAGATCCCAAGATCCACATCCATACATGCAACTTATGAGGCTAAATTCACAGCACAAAATGGTCTAGTTTCTAATGTGCATGCAGATTATGCCTGAGAACAAAAACCTCTCTGGTTTGCAAGAGCTCCACATGCATAATGGCATCCTGCAGCAAGGCCTAATGGAGTTCTACCAATTTGTGAAATTGCCAAGGGGATTGAGAATATTGAAATTTGGACAGCATTCCCCTGGCATTTCCTCTATGTACAATTCTTTACTACAGCAGCAGCCTGGCTCTGATGTGAGCTTTTCCGTTGCTGGCAGACTACCTCTGTCTCTGTGTGGAAGCTCGGCTTGGGGGACAAAGGCATTCAGTCCTTTGACGGAGCTACTAGACTTGACGAAAGAAAGAGGAAGGAAGGAAGGGCGGCATTCTGTTGTACCTGTTCAATGTCACACTCTAGGGTTTCAAGGAAAGCTTGCTCGGCCATTCCTGGTTGCAGCCGTGGTCGACAGCATTGGGTTCCTAACTGGCACTGCATCTGAAAAGCTCCTCCCACAACGACACTACTCCCACCTTAAGTTCTGTTTCTATACCTGAAGATGGTCGAGACGCCGAGACTGTAGGAACAACCCGGACTCGTGTTTCCTGTTGCCCTAGCATCATCCTCATCAACATCATCATCCCCGCTTCTTGCCTGCGCACCCACCAGCGTTTGCTCATCATGACATCATTGCCGGGTCTCCTTTGAGATTTCTGTTCCTCATTGCAACCGTGCCTTCCTCGAGATTTCCAGCTTCTTCTAGCGCTTGATCAAGCTTGCAAAATGCTCGCTTGCGACAGGAAAATCGCAACGACAAAGTTCAAAGAAATGCGAGGAAGCAGGTCGGGCATTCGCGCAAGAAAACGCGAGTCGGTCGCGCGACGGACACCGTGCGTTCTTCGTGTTCTTTGGCCATGGCATAACTCCGGTTAGAATCAGCTCACCGTGAAAACTAACCACGGTTCTCACTCCCATGAGTACTGCTTTCCCTCGATACGTGCGCGCTGGTTCCACTTTGGGTTTCTCCCAGTTCCACTTGCACCCAAGGTTAACAACAGTTATGATCTGGAACAGTCCCTAGTAGAACCTGTAAGTCCCACTTGACGGACACGCGTCTCGCCGTTTACCGGGCTTTGACCCGTTTTGGTTCTGTCCATTCCGCTTCTGCTGTCAAACGGCGGGTATGAACTCCGATTATGATCTGGAACAGTCCCCAGTAACAGGTCCTACTGCGGACTGTTCCAGTACGCCTGACAGAATGCGCTCTCGTGTCCTACAGGCTTTGACCCATTTTGGTTCTGCCGGTTAGACTTGTGATGTGAATCAACAGGCTTGATCTGGAACAGTCCCCAGTAGCACCTGTTAGGTACCATCTGATGGAACGGCCAATGGTACCCTACCAGGCTTCGACCCATTTTGGTTCTCCCAGTTCCACTTGTGATGTGAATCAATGGTGTAGAGCACCGGTTATGCCGTTCCAGGACCTGGTAGAACCCATTAATTGCAATAGAAACAAATATATAAATGTAATATCTCTTATATAAAATATAGAAATTGAATCAAAGAAAACTAAGATAAACAATGCATTTGGGACACACAAGCCCTGCCTATAGGTTTGATGAAATTATTTTATAATTATTAATATGTCCTTAATCTTAATTATTTTAGCAAAAAAATAATGAGAATTTATTTTTTTCAGTGAATTTTTAACAATGTTTTTTAATAAGATGAATTTCATGGTAAAACAAAATGTGGCATATAAGTAATGTGGTAACTTCTAATGCAAAATAGATAGGTTTATATTGATCTATTCAATAACTTTGTGTCTATTTGAAATAACATTGTTGTGTTGATGCATTTGTCTCAATATGATCAATTTGGGTTTTGTTAATAGGTGATGTTTTTGTAAAAGCTAGTTTTTAGTTTGCATTTATTCATAAGATTTTGTATGATTGATTTGTTTTTGTTAGCATCGTGTTTATGGTAAAATCTTTGATTATTACTATTGGACAATATGAAATTTATTTTTTTTTTCTAATAGGTTTTAATTATATTGATTTGCAATAAAATGTTTGCATTCTAGGTAGTTTATAAATTGCAATATATATTGTTTGTCATGCATTTATGTAAAAAAAACATGTAATGAGTTTGACACCACAATTCGTATTCATAATGTTTTGTAATAATAACATAGTTTTATCATAAATTATCCCTATTCCATGTTCATCATAACAAGATTTAATGTGAAGTTTAATTGATAAAGTGGTGTAAATGTTTTATTTGCATGAATATTTTGTATTTTTATTTCATTTATAGAGAATACGGATGCTAATTAATTTGGATCAATCAAAATATTTTGGAAATGTAATTTTAAAAAAAAGTATTAAGTGATTATATAATTACATATCTATGTACAATAGGATTTCAAAAAAACAATTGTTAATCCATATTGTGCATTTGTTCTTAATCAAACCTTCTTTTTTAATTAACAATTGATCCAACTTGAGAAAAATGATTTGATAATGGAAAACAATGTTTTCTTTTTCAATTTTGTGATGTTGTTCAAGTGGTGATCATCCATTAGGATATTTAGCCAAATTTGGATATATTCAAAATATGAAAGTAAAAAAAACTTAGCACCATCTCATGTTGTAGGCAATTGTGGTGATTTTTTGCAAATTTTTTTTTAAAAAATTGGCAATTTTTTTTAGATAGAGAATTTATGTCAAAAAAAATTCAAAAATACTTTTCATGAAATGGAAAAAAATCACTAATGGAGAAAATAAATGTATTTTTTAAAAAAAACATTATAAACCATATCTTATTATGTTACACACTAGGGTTCAATGTATAATTTTTAATAAACCTTATCCATGGTGTATACCATAGTACCTAGGCGACTAGCAATTGTGTGCCAAATAATTAATATATTTTTAATTTAACTTCGCATATGAATTTTTAATTTTGAAATTTTCAACAAGTAAGGAATAGAATTATCAAAACTAAAATAGTTGTGACAAGTTTCATGTTATCATTGTAGTTAGATGGTTCACATTTAATACATTTGAATGGACTAGGCCAAAGTTCAAATTTGGTTACCTTCAAATGTGTTTTTTATGATTTTGATTGCATGTGTGAAATTTTCGATAGAAAGGCTAATAATTGTTCAAAATTTTGGTAAAACACAAAATAATATATTTTATGTTGAAGTCACCATGTACTATAATGGTGCATGTTGCAACTAATTGAATAGAAAATTGAATTTTATAATGATATGAAAATGATTTCTTCTTATTTGTCTTTCAACAATCTTTTACTCAATAGATTTCCATTTTTTTTAAACATAGGGATGTTTTAATTCTTGTGTTAAATCCAACTTGAAGATTGTGGAAAAAGTTCCATGTCAAGGATTTTGAAAAAAGTTAAATATGTAATCTTGAAAAGATCCATATGCATTGTTAATAGCTTCAAAATTTGTAAATTCCTTTCAAAACCTCCCCAATTTTTCCTTGTCAAAATCCCATATCCTCCACCTTCTTGGCTAAAACTAGTGCGTACATGTTTCTTCCATGAAGTATCATGTCACCATTGAAGCCTTGAGGCATGCCATATTTGTTGTATACCCCTTCAAAACTTGTACATTTGTTCAATGCAATGCATCTACTTCTTATGTACATGGAAGGGCGCACATATCTAGTTCTTCCACTAGGGGAAGGACCAAGTGTGTCATTATATCAAAGATGTAGATGACATGGTCATTTTCAATATGCAGATGATGATTACCATGTCCTTTTGCAAGGTATTCATTAATGTTGGGCAAAGTGTTTGATTTTGTTACTAACCATCAAGTTTGGGTTTTTTTAATTAAATAAGAAAATTGATGATTTCAAGTACTTCATTAAATTTTGAAGTAAAAACCCATTGAATTTGGTTATTTTGAAACCCTTTCAAAATCATGGAGTTTCATGAAAGACCCACCAAAGGAACAATAGATTTCTAGGCAATTTTTTGATTTTAAATCCAAATTTATTTTAGTATTGTGGTTATATATTATTAGAATTAGATATTTGATTATGAACACTTGTAAACCACCTTTAATAAGCAATGGATATTTGGTGCATTTCTAATACCCACCTAACAATGGCATCCCATATTAGTTGGATCCATTTTGGCAACCCTCAACAATGCACAACATGCTTTAATTCAAATGTTGAACTATTTTGGTGATCTTCATACATGTGCAATTTGATGAATTGAAATATAATATTAACAACAATGTGTTGGGGATAAATTTAAATTTTGAATTATAGTTGAAAAAAAATCATGTGAATGTGAATGTGCATGGTCAAAAATTAGTTGATGTCTCAACTAAAGCTAGTGACTTTGGACAAGTTGCAAGCCCATCTCAAAACTGGACATTTTAAAAAAAAAATGAATCCAATTTCTTTATGCTCACATTCTCCTTCTCTCACTCAAACTTTTTTTTTCACAAACAAACTATTATGATATTTAAAATGTGTTTTGTTTGTTTCATTTCCATCTAGATTCCATAGTTCAAACAAGTTTGTGTGTTCACACTCCTTTGGATACTATAAGATTAGATTGTTTGAAAATTATGTGTATTTTTAAAACAATCTATCAACTTTTTCTTAACTACACTTGTAACTATTTTATAATTATGAATTGTCTTAATCAAAATGTAACTATTGCACTTGAGGTTTTTACTTTGTTCACATTGTCCTAAATAAGCAATAACACTCAATTTTTATTTTGACTTTAGTTCAACTATTTTTTAATTTATATTTCTATTATGTTCACCAACACATGCATATTGTTGATACAAACATTAGGTGGAAGCAATCCTCAAACACCATGCGACAATGTACGATATTTCATTAGACAAATATTTGAATATTTTTATGTTTTGTTGCAACCATACATGTGGCATGTGTAAGTTGGTCTAATTTGTCAATGGAAAGAAATATCTTTTAACACATTGATTGGATCCCTAACTCTTGAAATGTAAATTGTCAAACCTTTGATGTCATCCAACAAATGTGATGTTGTGCAACATGTCACATGTGTTAATATGTTGTGCAACATATTAGCTTGTCCATTATTTTGAAATAGTTGAAACATAAGTTGAGCACCCAATTTCACAAAGAAAAATGAAATAATGACATGTCAAATTACAATAAGATGTTTTGCAACGTGCCATGTGTTGATGTGTTGGGTGTCTATTATTTGGAAGTAGTAAGAAATGTAAATTGAACTCCCAACTTCATTAGAATGTGCAATGAAATGACATGTTAATGGATGAGGTCCTTTCATTGGGTTATTTATAATGAAAGATTTTTTTCAAGTAAATTAATAAGTTCATGATCATACATTACCACGTGGTTGTCATGCTTGATTTTTCATTGTCAACTTTTTTGTTTTATAGTTGAAGAAAATCATGAAAAATAATTTGCAATTCAAAATGGAATTTTTTTATAAAATTATAGTTGAAACACCTAATTGCAAATGAGGTTTTTTCTCCTAGTGAATTTATATTTTTATTTTTTTTCAAAGACACTATGATCAATAAATTGTTGTACAACATCCATGGTAATACATTTTGGACCAAATTTAAGTTGGTTGAAATACTAACAACACCTCCATGAATATTATATTGTCCATAACCTTGTAATAAAAAGATTTGTGTAAATTTGAAATGTATTACAATTAAACATTATAGGGTGAAAGCATGAAATAAGGAGCCACAGAATATGTGGACAATCCTTAAAAATTGTTTTTCAAATTTTTACCATGGGAACATTATATATCAAAAAAATCATCTAATTTTTAAAGTAAATTTTTATACTATCAAAGTTGCAACTTAAAAAATTTCATGAAAATTCACCATGTTTCAAAAGTCCTTTTATACGTTTAAAGCACTCAAGAAAAACATGTGGATAGGTGGTTTTATTGTTTCAAAAGTTTTTTTTCCTTATCAATGTTCACCAAATTATTTCAATTTTTTTGTGAACTTCAGTATACTCCACAAGAAGGGATCCATACATTCAAAACATTCAAAAATAAAAATACATATACTTTTAAATTTTGATACTCAAACAACCTTAAGCACTATTAGAATTTTGAATTTGTAATAATAGTCCAAAGTAAAGTTGTAGATTTGATTATAATCTAAAGCTTGATGTAAAAAAATTGAGTTTTTATCATGTTATATGTCATATTTGGTCTCAAATTTCATATATTGTTTGAAAAATTGTGTGAAAAATGAAGTATAAACCAAAAAACATTTGTCACATGGAAAATGCATTCCTTTGAAAGGACTTTAACCTTGGTGTGACTAGCTCTTTATTTCATGCCTTCACCTTATATTATTTTGTTCAACATTGAAACAATTTTTATATCAAGTTTATAATTTATAATATAGTTCCATAAATCTAAGCTTATTCATTTGCCCAAATCAATTTTCTTTTGATGTATTTACACATCTTCACATGAGTTTTCAAACTCACATTTTATCATTTTGGAATGCATAGCAAATTTGAATGAAAAATATAATCTTTGACAATAGTAATATAGATATTTACCAATGTTTTGGATATCTTTCCTCTATGTAATAATATGTTTGTTATCAACTAAATTTTAAAAATTATCAACCAAAACATTATGCATCTAGTCGCATGAAACATTTTTGCATCTAATATTCACTATATATATAGCAATATAAGGATTTTCATCAACATCATTATTTTCTTTGTTTATATTGAATTTAAGTGTTTTTTATTCTTGAGAATGTGATTTTTTTTTACTTTTGCATTATTGGTCACTTAGATTCTACATATAATTGATCATGATTGTCAAGATTTGAGATGCTCATAATTTAATGAAAATTATTAGTAAATTAAATTAATTATTTGCAAAAACCAAGTTTAAAATTCTCATTTGGCATTCTTGCCTTACTTTCATCATTACTTGATGATTGGTCTTGTTCCAAACATGAACTGGGCATTGCAAATATTATGATATCCAATATATCGCAATGAAGTCACCTTAAATCCTCCTTGAATAAATGGCATCAACATCAATTGTTAATGTATGTATCTTCATCATAATTTTCATTCCATGATGCAAATTGTGCAAAATATCAAAGGTTAATTTGAATTTATAATATTTTAATGTTTTAAATGTGCCAACATTCAAACAATCTTGCAAATAATAAAATTTTATCAAATGTTTACAAATATCTAGGCAAATATGCAATTGCATCAAACAAACAATCACCTATGTTCTAATGAAAATCATCTACTAGTTGAATACCAATTTCAACTAGTTCAAAATATATATTCATTTTTGTTAGCTTATATTTTTAATAGGTATTAGGTTAAATTTCAACCAGCTTTGCCTATGTTATGTTTTAATTACTTTTTGGTTGGTTTAACTTAGGTTTGGTAAAGTTTTGATGACATTTAGTTTTGTTTTGATAAGGTTTGGTTTAAATTTCAATTTGGTTCAATTATGTTTCAATTTAGATTTCAACCAACTTTGCCTATGTTATGTTTTAATTACTTTTTGGTTGGTTTAACTTAGGTTTGGTAAAGTTTTGATGACATTTAGTTTTGTTTTGATAAGTTTGGTTTAAGTTTCAATTTGATTCAATTATGTTTCAATTACATTTGCTTAGGTTTTGGTTATGTTTAGTTTAGGTTTTAATTAGGTCTAATGGGGTTCACTTAAGTTGAACTACTTTGTTGATTCTTTCTATCTATAGATACATGTCATGATCATTTCCAATGGATGCCTACGAGGGGTCCGAATTGGGTTTAAGGGAACACTTCAAGACATGATCACTGTTTAATTTTTATTGTGGTAAATGGTTATTTAAGTTGATGTTGAAATTTTTGAGTGAAGTTTTATAACAATATTTTCGAGACTTGATGTATTATGGGAACATTTGACAAAGTTTGAAATGAATATAGAATGAATATCGGATATCCAAAAGCACTTTTAAGATAGTGTAACTACTATTTTACATTGCTTAAAGGAATTTTTAAAAGACTTGAAATTAGTTGAAAATGAAAAGACTAAAAAAAAGTGTACACCTTTACATTAGAATGCAATGCAATATCTTTTTGGGTCATAAGATTTTTTAAAAATTAAATGTTGATTTGTAAATCATGATTTTAACCAGATTTTTACAAAATATTTTACTTTTAATAACTATCTAAGGACATAGTCCTTAAGGTAAATGGCCCCCCTTTCACCTAGTTTGGATTTGGAAAGAATTGTCCATATATTTGGCACAATTTGATAATAGACCCGATATCTACCTAACACTAGTGGACTATGGACTATTAAGGTTTCATTCTTGGTGCGACCATGTGCTGATGGTTCATATGTTCAAGTAGCCACTAATGTGTGGTTAAATTGAGTCTTTAGGATGAAGCATGAAAGCCAATTTTTTTTTCTTAATGTTTCCTTCCTTTGGTTATAGCACATTGTTGGTTATGTCTCTACCATCACTTTTTTGTGGTGAATTTTGTTTCCAAAAATTAAAAAAATCTATTGCATATTCCTTTTTAAGAAATTGCCAAAATTTGAAAAAAAATCTAAAAATTTGCCATGTTTTCTACACATTGTTAAAGCAAGTAGCCAACATATTATTATTTTTTTACTAAATTTCTACTTCATAGCTGGTCTATAGCCAAACATGGTTAAATCTCCTTGCAAATGATTGTGAATGTAATAACATCACAAAATTGAAAAAAAACAAAAAACACTGATCTCTACTGACATATTAGTATAAGTTATCCCACAAAATTTAATACAAACTTTTACCCACAACAAGTAAAGTAACCATTGTTATACAGTTATTAGAATATACCAAAGATACCCACGCACCAGGCATCAACCCCATGTATACCCAGTTACACAGGGGTGAAAAATTCCAGACAACTGGATTTGGTATGTAACCATGGTTCTCAAAAATTCTGAAAGTTTCAAAATTCACCTTTCTGACCATCGGTTCTTTGCAGGTTCTTTCATGAAAACTGCCAGTTCTTACATGTTTTTCATGTAACTGGCTGGAATCAGCAGTTTCTTTATATCTGACCTACCTTCCTTAATTTCAGATTTTTATTGTTGCACATTGATGGCACCAACTTTTTTAGAAATTGATTCTAGAAATGGCAAATGGTCAAAATCTGGCGACTAACTGCTCTCGGATCAGAGAAATGTCTAGATATGGCAAATGTTGCTCAAAAAACTTATTGAAAAATGTACTTTTTCCCCAAAAAATCAAGGAAACAAGCAACAAAATATTTCCCTTTTAAATTTTTTTGTTTCTTTGCTAGTGGGATAGCCAGCTAAAAAACAAGCAACAAAATATTTCCAATTTTTTTTTGTTTCTTTGCTAGGACATGAAAATTTGCAACAATAGAAAACATTTGGGATAGCCAGCTAAAACAGTTTTTCCAATGCAATATTGAATTCAACACATTGGGTGCACGGATTATTTGTCAAATGTCTGCTGTTGTAATCAACCATAAGAACATCTAGCCAAATTTGTCTATTTCAAAGTATGAATGTTGAAAATATTAAGGATCCTCCTTTTTTTTTGCCTATGTGTTCCAGCCTGAGATAGAATCCTGGCAATTTAAAAGGAATTGGAAAATTGTTCTTTTTTAAAAAAAGAATCTTGTTATGGCAAATTTGGATCTATGTCACAATTTGGCAAAATTTCACACACAAGAATGTGGCTCATTGGACCATGTTTACCACAGACAAGTTCTGGCTTCAGATCCTACCTAACAATACAAAACTTAGAAAACAGAAGAAGAAAACTACTTTGCCCAAGGGCCAGTTTATCATTAAATAATCCTTAAAATAGTAATATAAATTTGCGTGGAAATAGGAAGCTAAGGTGTGGAAAACCATCATGATTATTGCAGCCTACAATCTGAAAAATTTCACTCCTCATATAACAATATCAGAGCCTTAGATCATGAATAATACTGATAAGAGATTTTTAAATTAGTTTTTTGAAAAACATTAATTATTCATCTTGTCAATGTGGAAGCTCACCCTAGGCTATGGTAGTAAAGATTGGTTCTAAGAACTAGATATTTGAGCAATTTTTAGTTATTGACAGACCTACTTTAAGGGGCTGATAAGAACAGCCAGGTTACAAGGTCTAGATGGCTCTGCTCAGAGCCTATAAATGAATGCCATGTCAGCAAATTTTCTCAGAAATCTTGAGTATGATCTGTTCCTAGAATGCAAGTACGGACACTTGAACATAGTCAAGATTTTTGAGAAAGTTTCAGAACACCAAACCATGTAATACACAACGGGCCTGCAAGATTCTAGTGTTGTCAACTACAAAATTCAACTGGAAAATCTTTTGAGATATGTACGTGTAGGTTGATGCCTTGGCAGCTCTGTGCATAAGCAAAGTGGGCCTCCTCTCTGTACAGTGGAGCCTCCTGCTCGTATGGCAGGAAATTATGAAACACAATTTCTCACTGTGTGGCCCCACCCTACACAAGGCATTTCACAAAACAGAATGCCCACCCCTGAGGTTATTATGTCACAGAAGAGGTTTCTGTACAAGTGGGTACTTGCAAGTGAGGGCCACCTGAAGGCGTGAGCCCGAGAGTGTTCCTGAACCTCAGAAGAACCCTTAAGTACAGGAACCTCCAAGCATGTGAACGACTGTCTTTTTATAGGAACATGGGAACATAGGAAGATCTCCCCTTGGCATAACCCCCCAGGGTTCTTCTGCTGGGGGAGATCTCTCAAAGTACACAGAGAAATGAAAAGACACTCATTGGTTTGTGACAGAACTAAGGGTTAAAAAACAATGATAAAAAGGGCATTGTGAACAGCAGGTAGGAAAATAACATGAGAATGCAATTGTGAACTTTAAATGACATAGGGGAAACTGGGTGGGCTGGGAATTGTCATTGAGTTTTAAGGTGATAATATGTGGCAAAATAGGCATTAAGTTTTTTTCATTTTAAAAAAATGAAGGGTGTGTTTTTTCTACACTCATAAAATGTGGAAGTTCATGCCTATTTTAAGAGACTAGCATGCAACTTCTAAAGGATCATTGGAGGTTTTGCAAGGGGTACCAATCAATGTTGGGCAGTTTTAATTTTCTCATGGAGTTGTCAAAACTAGGTCAGTTTTTTAAAATCTTCTTTATTTTTATGAGAACCATTTAAGGTATAAAAAAACTATTTCTTAAGTTTCAGCCAGTTCTCAAGTTATTGATTTTCACAAATGTAAGAAATTCAATTATCTCCAATAGTTCTCACAAACCAATTCTTGAATTTACTCTATTCAAATAATGAGGCCAGCAATGTGCACTCAGAATACTGTCCAATTTATTTCAAGTTTGTTCCATATTCTTTGCTCAACATTGTGGGCATATATTATATATATCAGCTAAAGAAAAGCTCTCATGTTAATGTGGTGGAACTAAAACGTTAGGGAGCATTAAAGCAATGTCAATTAAGATGATGCATTGAAATAAAAACATTTAGCTTTGATGCACACACATCCCATTAAAAAATTTACATATTACTCAAACCTAGAATAGTCCCTTAATCCTAGACCTCTAAAACTGAGAACCGACTTTCAATTTTTTTTACTTTGCACAATTTTCACTCTTTAATTTTATTTATAGGACAATTCTCAAGTAAACGATTTGTAACCAAAAGAGAGGGTGTAATGACCCTACAACACGCGAACGATCTAACGTCCCTACACGGAACTTAGTTCTTGTGCGATCCTAAAACCAATCAACATGTTCTGATCTTTCCTTCTGATTCATCCGAAACTCTGCTGCCTACTTCTGCTGATCACTTCACTCAGACATCACTTGCACTTGTGCAAAACCAGTAGATTCTGATCATCAAATCCGAGCTTATACTTTCATTCATAAAAGGTCCAGGGTACAGACATCCTTGCTACAAGGCATGCATCAAAAGACAAACACACCTCGTCTCCGATGCTTCTCAGCTGATCCTATAGGTCACAGTTAACTCTCCAGCTAAATCGTTGGCGCAGCGGAAAAATTCAACAACTAGCCAGAGCAAAAAATTTGTTTTCTGTCTATCTGTGCATCTCTATGCTCATCAACCATGAACTGTCCTCCTCACACCATAGCTTGCTAAGTCTCTAAAAATTGTCTGCTCTACCGCCTCTTCCTCTCGTCCCCCTTTTGCCTTCGTTCCTTGCTCCTTACCCTCCGTTCGGCGCTCCATCCATTCCCGCTCATCAATGCAGTTCCACTCCGTCATAATCCGCGCCACTTCACTTGCATGTGATCCGATTTCACAGCATATCCAGACGCAGCCACCATGCATTCTTTGCATTAGTAATGGAGAGATCCGCGCAGCCAAAAACACTGACGGCTACAAAATCAACTCAACTAACAGGCCATGTTCACACTAGCTCGGTGACCTATTGTCCGGTCACATATGTAACCCCTTCGTTCTTTAAAAAGTCGAGTCCCTCAACTTCATCTACTCTCGCAACACGTGATAGATCTGAAGGTCTCTGCGAGGCCTCTCCCATTGGCGTCCATTTGCATCCTGGACGATGCACATTTAACTGCCTTCCTCAAAATCAAAATTCCCCTTCCCATCTACGTGCCCAACGAATCGATATGGGCCTTCCCAGCTTGCAGCCAAGGCTCTTTTCCTCCCTGGTTTCTTCATTTTGACCATCGTTTCACCTGCAACAAGACTTTCAAAAGTATGTTTACCTTTCCTAGTGGCATAGGTCCTTTTCTGTTTCTGCTACGCTTGTTCCACATTGAGCAAAACATTTTCGTGGATGCTCGCTATGAGCTTCACTTTCTACAGAAAGTGCGCTGCAGCCACTTCAACATCAACATCATCATCAGTCGTAACAGTTAGAGCATGCAAGTAATTGTCAGCCCTGAATCGAAGTGCTTGACCTATCAAGATCATGAAGGGTGAAAACCTGGTGCTAGCTTGTATCCCACATCTGTACCCAAACAATATCTTAACCAGATGTTCGTCCCAACAATCTACACTTTCTGGTGTTGCAGCAAGCACAGTAATGCCGTGCTTGATGGTCTGGATTAAGCGCTCCGCCATCCGATTACACTAAGGCCACTGGGGTGCAGTGTGCTAGTGCTGGATGCCGTAGTCCTTGCACATCACCTCGAATTCTGCAACCCATACCCCACCATTGTTAGTGAGCACGAACTTGGGGACTCCATACCTGCAGATTATGTCATCTTCCAGAAACCTAACCGCAGTCTTAGCACCATGATCAGCAACTGCCTTGGCCTCGCACCATTTGGAATAATGGTCGATTGCCACCAGTATGTACTTGTTTCCTAATTTGGTTTCAGGCAATGGTCATGCAGTGTCCATAGCCACACTATGAAACAGATCACATACGGGTATGCTTTTTAACTCCTCATCTTCAGAGCGTATACTCCCCACTCTTCTCACCATCTGACATTGTTGGCATATCTTTACCATAGTCTTCACATCCTCAGTTCGATTATGCCAAAAGTACCTCCTACAAACCTCTGCCATAGTTCTTTCTTCTCAGCATGGGGTCTTTGTGCATTTGGACTATTAGTCCCATGCGGTCTTCTGGCCTTGGTATAAGCAAGTCCTTGAAGTAGAGTGATTGATCATGCCAGTGGTAGTTCGATATCCTCTTCTTTGCTCTCTTAGATTCCCCAGGATCAATAGTGTCTGGTAACGTGCCTCCTTGCAGCAAGTCCATACAGGTCGCATCCTGCCATATATCCTGGTGTGTTGTGCTTGCGCCCCATTCGTCCCCTTCATCCAAACCTGCAGCAGCCAAGTCACATTCACCGGGCTCATATAGTAGTTGAGCGGCCAACACTAGCTCCAATTGTTGTTGCCTGTCATAGCACTGGGGTCTCCTCCTCTTCAGCATCACTCCCACACCTTCGCCCTGCACAATCTCACTCCTCCTTGCAACTTCTGCCTCATATAGCTCAGACTCCTTGGTATGGTCTTCCTCTGACACCACGTTGACCATATACAGCTGCTGGTGTACACACTCTCTGTCCTTTCTCCTATCGCCGAGCCATTCTCTTCCTTCGCCAGTCTGGATCAAGGGAGCCTCCCCTTCTCTTTTAGGCGTGTCAGTCGACGGACTTCCAACGTCTCGGATTTCTTCACCAAAGTCATCATCATCCGTGGCCTGCCCTACTGGGTTCCTGCTCAAAGCATCTGCATTTGTATGTCTCAAGCCTGGTCGATGCAGGATTTTGAAGCCGAAATCCTGCAGCATATCGATCCATCTACCTCTCCTGCCATGTGTGTCTCACACCGTCGCCAACCATTCGAGCGGCTTATGGTCTGTTCACAGAGTAAAATGGTTTTTGTGCAAATACTGCCTAAAATGCATGATGCCCCAGATCAATGCATAGCACTCCCCTTCCATGGGGTGAAATTTCCTTTGCATCTTCGTCAGGCCTAATTTGTTGGCATACGCCACCACTTTTTCGAACCTACCCTCCTTCTGTGACAGGACGGCACCAACACCTTTGATTAACCAATCCACATTGAGGCAGAATGGCCTCTAGAAGCCTGGGCATACCAGTATGGGAACATCAACAAGTGCTCTCTTCAAAAAATCAAACGCCTGCTGACAATCCCGATTGCATACAAACGCAACGTCTTTCTTTGTCAATTCAAACAACGGACCAGCCAACCTTGAGTATCCTCGTACATACTTCCGATAGTACCCCGTCAGTCCCAGGAAAGACCTAACACTGGTGGCCGTCGTCGGTTCAGGAAAACGCAACACTACGTCAATCTTCTAAGGATCTGGCTTCGCACCCTCCTTACTGACCACATAGCCCAAGAACACGATACTCTCAGCAGCGAAACAGCATTTGCCTGGATTGAGCTTCAAGTTCACTTCCCTGAGCTTGGAGAGTATAGCTTCCAAGTGTAGTAGATGATCTTCCCAATTTTCGCTGTGGACATTCAGATCATCCACAAACGCCTTCAGGAACTTGTCTCCTAATTCCCGGAAAACTAGAGACATTGTTCTCGTGAAAGTGGTCGCATTCTTGAGACCGAAAGGCATAACCGTCCAGTCATATAATCTAGTCTTGGTAACCAATGCCGTCTTCTTCATATCTTTAAGAGCCATTCGGATTTGCCAAAATCCTGACTACAAATCTAATGTAGTAAACCAAGCAGATTTCCCCAGCTGGGAAATCACATCGTCAACAAGAGGCATGGGGAATGAATCGCGCCGAGTCTGTAAATTGAGTGGTCAGTAATCTCCACAAAATCGCCTACTCTCGTCCTTCTTCACTGGCAGGGTCACACAACAAACGTACTTCGAATCACTCGGCTTCATCTTACCCAACTCCACCAACACATTAATTTGTCTTTTCACCTCTGCCTCTTCCCAGTATGACAATCGACCAGGAGCTACCTTGCAAGGTGGAAATCCTTGTGTGTCTATGGAGTGTTCTCTGATAGTACAGCAACCCAACTCTCCTTTGTTCCAAACGAACACATCCTGATATCGTTCTAACACTCCCTAGAATTGTTGTCCCTTCTTTGCATCCAAATTCTGATCAATTCGAATCCTCTAGCAAATTTCTTCCCACCTTGAACTCACCATCCGGTTGTTCGATAATGCCAACTACTTCCTTAACCCGTCATGGGAGTCAGCAATGTCCACTTGCTGAACCTGTAGCAGTACAGGTACCTCTGCACAATTCGCGGCTCCAGGGAGAGCTTGCTTTCCTTGCTCCGCATCTGAAACCCACCTGATCCAATTGGCATAGTCGTCAACATCTATGATTTCCTCTTTCATGAAATCATCGGCTTGCTCTTGCAATGTCAGTTGCAGCATCTGCTGTGGTCCTTCCAACACTACCAAATCCTCAAGTTCAGTGTTGCCAAACTTGGACTCGTCAGTAACTGGCTCTTCCAGTTGAAGCCCGCCTTCTCGATCTTCATTTGCATCAGAGTCTGAATCTGATACCCATGCATCCGTCCATCCAGTTGCAAGGTGCTCACACAAAGATGGTTGTCTGATGATCGCGTCTGATTTTCCATCGCGATGCGTGTTTGCCAGAGTAGCAGCAACTTCTTACATCATAGTCTCCGAATCCGTTTTCTGCAGCATGTTTACCATGGTTAATGGCAATAATTCCACCTTAGTTCTTGGTCCACGCCTCACTTGGATCATTCCTCGCTCCACATCAACAATTGTTCCAATTTTGATCAGCAGATCAAGTCCAAGCAGTACGTCATAGCTGTCTATGTCCACCACCATGAACGTCATGGTGCACTGCACACCTCCAACCTTGACCGGTACTTCATCAATGTGACCAAGAGCCTGCGTGACAACTCCTGACGCAGTCTTGTAAGTTTCAGACCCAGAAACCAAGTGCATTAGTCCTAATTCTCGAACTACTACAGTCGCCATGACAGACATCGATGCTCCAGTGTCTACAAGTCCCTCCACCAGATAGTTATTCACTTCCACCGACAAGTGGAGTGTCTTACTCCTTTGCGTTTTGTTGATGCAGATTCGTCTAAACGTTGGAGCTGCTGAAACCATAGACACCTGATTATTCGCAGCTTCTGCATCCTTCTTCTTTCTAGCCACCTTTACTAGATTTTCTAGGTGTTCCAATTCTCCCGGTATCATCAGCATTGTTTCCATGGGTGTCATTGAAACTTTTCCTTTGATGAAATGGGACAAAATTTTTGACCTGATAGAATTCTCCTGATTCATCCCTGTGTTCTCTCCTTCAGCTTTAGAAGATGGCCCAGTACCTGTCGATGCCACTTCGACAAGCATTCTTCTCCTGGGTACTCGAGTGTATGAGAATATGTTCTCATCCCCACACAGCTTGTTGAGTTGTTGCAGAGTCGCCTCTTCGTCATTCAGCAACACTTCCAGGAAGTTTGCTGCTCCAGAATGTGGCTTCGCACCCTTGGGTCTCTTCTAACACCTTTCCTCTGAGTGTCCTAGACCTGAACAAAAGGAACATTTTATCCCACAATTTTCTGTCCTATGAGACAGGCCACATTTGGCACATTTCGGCCATGGTTCATTCAATCTTGGACATGTAATGGCTATATGGTCTCTTCCCTTATAGATCTGGCACCCTCCGAACATGGTGGAAGTGGATGTTGCGATAGGATTCGACACATTCCCCTTCAAAAAATTAATGAATGTGTTGTTTAAAGCAGCAACCTGCTTTTCCATCATCGTCTCTCCAACTCCTTCTTCTTGCTCCTCCTTTAGTGGTTCGAATGGAATCTCTCCAAGCTCACCTAGTACCCTCTCGAACTCTGTGGCAGCGCTCACCAGCTCTTCAATGTCGGTGAACGTCCTCACCACACATAACTTTCAAATTTCAGGCCTTAATCTGGCCAAAAACCTTCTCCTTTGTTCGGCGTCTTGTATCCTTCCCTTCTGAAACAGTCTATCAAGTTGTTCAAAGTATTTTTGAACCCGCTCTTTGGGTTCTTGCTTGATGGCATCAAGCTTCATCTTGATGTCATCGGCGTCCACATTGCCATACTTTTGTACGATCAAAGTTCTCAACTCAGGCTAATCGGCTGGTGCAGGTTGCATCCTCTTGAACCACTCCTTGGCTCTACCCTTCATATTCAACTTCGCAATCTTGAAGAGTTTGTTCGCATTTAGATCGCGCACCTCAGCCGCCATGGTGAGCCTCTCCGCCCAGTCATTGACATCCTCATGGTCTCTTCCCCAGAACAATTCATCCATCCCCTGGGGACTGGTCATCTTGCAAACGTTCAATTTCACACCAAAATTGCAACACTTTCTATTATATACTCGATTCTTAGGCAACTATCGGCGACTAGAGTACTGAACAGCTTTACAGTTTACTCTGCTCATTTTGGACCATGAACATAACAAATGTCATACGATTCAATCTGTAAATTCAGACTGATCTCCTTCTGCTATTGGTTTCAAAGGTGCAAAATTAGATGGAAGAATGGAAAAACTCTGCTCATCTGTGGATTCTTGTTGGAACTGCCACTTTCCTTCCGAATCGCGCCATATTCTCCAATTGATAACGCGAGCCCTCGATCCATCATGCTCCATCCTGACAAGATGATCTCCAATCTGGAACAAATCTTCCACACTAGGAATATAAAATCTGGTGAAATGGTTAGGTGATACAGCAGACTTAGGAACCCAAATGTCTCCTAATCTAGGCACACTACGCTGCCTTTCGGCAAACAAAGGTGTTACTCTATGCAAGGTACGAGGTGTAGTAGTATTGTGTCTGTAGCTCTGAAATTGACTCCCATCCCCTCGCTCCATCTCTCACCTTCAACCAAATCTCAGCGCGCGTATGGAAACCACTGTGTGCTACTTCTACTGCTATGTCTCCGACTCAAGCTTCCTCTGGATCTATACCTACAATCGTCACCACTCCAAAACCCATCAAACGCAGGACCACCGCTTCTTTTTGTGGTCCCCCTCGAGTAGTCAGATAATCAAAACCTATCAACTATTTGTTGTTCATGGACCTCCTGTGTTAATTCTTCTACTTCGATCCCATCTGCACTAAGCGAAGACATGATGCTTCAATTATCATCATTCGTCAGACATCCATAGTTTCTACCGAAACCGACAAATTGAAACCTGTTCTGATACCAAAAGAGAGGGTGTAATGACCCTACAACACGCGGACAATCTAACGTCCCTACACGGAACTTAGTTCTTATGCGATCTTAAAACCAATCAACATGTTCTAATCTTTCCTTCTGATTCATCTGAAACTCTGCTGCCTACTTCTGCTGATCACTTCACTCAGACATCACTTGCACTTGTGCAAAACCAGCAGATTCTGATCATCAAATCCGAGCTTATACTTTCATTCATAAAAGGTCCAGGGTATAGACATCCTTGCTACAAGGCATGCATCAAAAGACAAACACACCTCGTCTCCGATGCTTCTCAACTGATCCTATAGGTCACAGTTAACTCTCCAGCTAAATTGTTGGCGCAGCGGAAAAATTCAACAACTAACCAGAACAAAAATTTTCTTTTTTGTCTATCTGTGCATCTCTATGTTCATCAACTAGGAACTGTCCTCCTCACACCATAGCCTGCTAAGTCTCTAAAAACTGTCTGCTCTACCGCCTCTTCCTCCCGTCCCCCTTTTGCCTTCACTCCTTGCTCCTTACCCTCCGTTCAAGCTCCATCCACTCCCGCTCATCAATGCAGCTCCACTCCATCATAATCCGCGCCGCTTCACTTGCACGCGATTCGATTTCACAGTATATCCAGACGCAGTCGCCATGCATTCTTTGCATTAATAATGGAGAGATCCGCGCAGCTAAAAACACTAACGGCTACAAAATCAACTCAACTAATAGGCCATGTTCACACTAGCTCGGTGACCTATTGTCTGGTCACAGATTCACATTGAAATACAAACCAACAAGTGGGTTTTAGGGTGAAATGAACAACAGTCGCTTTGAAATTTATAGTTTACTTAGAGTTTTAGACATTTTGATTTTCTCTTTCATTTTTCTTAGACATTTTTTTAAGATCACCACTTGATGATTCTCAAGTGCGTTTTTAGAACTTTTGCATTTATTTTGCTGGAATATTGAAATATCATATGTGAATTTTTTCTTGTCTTCAAACTTTAAGTTACACATTTTTCTATTGCCAAATTCTGTTGCAGAACTTTTTAGATCTATTTGACCATTGCTAATAGTGGCAGTACATATCCATGTAATAGAAATTGGATTGAAATTCATGAAAGTTTGAATTTTTTTGGCTTTTGCCAAAACTCATTTCTGTAAAGCCTTTTTTTACATATGTTCTCCATATTATAGGTTACAAAAGTTTCAAGACTTCTTTTTGAAATATTTCCCCTAGCTTTACATTTGACAACCATGTTGGAGACATTGAACCACAATTGTTATAAATGATACTTCAATATTTTAGCAAAATAAATACATAAGTTGTAAAGTGCACATGAAAATTTTCATTTGGTGAAACTTAACAAAAATGAAAAAAATAAAATAAAATAAAAATTCTAAGAATTGAAGTTTTTAAATAGTAATCTCAAAGTCAGTGTCATCCACTTTTGCAAAATTGCAAAAAGGTGCATCTTCCTTTTAGTAAGTCAACACCCCTTGCAAAACCTTTAATGATTCTTCAAAAATCAACTATTTTTCAAAACTCATTTAAGGTAATACCTTTATCAAAGTGGTAGAATCATCCTTATTGGTCAATGCCAATTGAACCAGTATTTTGGTTATAAGAGTTCAAAAATTCATAACTTCCTCAAACAAATTTCAAATGAAACATTTCAAGATTTTTTTTGCATGAGTATTTTTCCTAGCTTTACAAGGAGAATGAAAAGTCACTAAAGCCTATGTCATACCTAGTGTTTAGGGAATAATCTTTGACAATGCCCTAACATTAACCTATGTTATTTTTGTGCTTTTGTTATCATGAAACTAACATTTATGCCCTAATCTTAAACACATTTTTGGTGTCAAGTCCACACGAAGCGTTTGTTGTCAAGTACCACGCAACCTCTAAAAAGTTTTTTGGAAACATGTCCAAACTTGTTGCTAGAGGTAGAATTTCTTTTTCTTCTTTTTGCAGTGTTCCTTCATTTTTTAAGTCTTGTTGTTGTTGCATAGTGCAATGTGCATTTTTAAGTGCAATTAGTTGGAGTGTTGCCATTGTTGTGTGTTGACTTCAAGTGTTTTTATTGAACTTTGTTGTTGTTTCACATGCTCTAGCTTTTAGGTATGTAATTTGAACTGTGTTCCATTTTTGCATTTTGAAGCTTGGATAGTTGTCATGTGGAAGCTCAAATAACTTGCATGTTATTTATTTCCTTATTGTTGTGACATGCTTCTTGTAGGTGTTAACTTCAAATGACATGTTTTGTTGTTGTCACATGGTACCTTCGTGTTTTTCAAGTTATGTTCATTGACTCTACATTGAAAAAGTTTTGTTTACATAAAATGCATTCCACATTTGTTGAAGAGATCATGTTTAGACGATATTTTTTCAAGTTGGAGGAACAAATAGGGCAATCACAATTGATTACATTGGCTTTCTTCACAATTCTCTTCTTTTGATCACAAATATTTATTTGTTTTTGCAAGTTTCATTGTGCTGGTTATCATGAATCCATGTCAATGTTCAATGGTGATTAGTGATTTTCTCCTTTTGGTTCAAGTTTTGTAGCAATTGTGTGTTGTGCCCCCATCAAGTTACCCTATGTTGTTAGTTGCAGCTAAATCATTGTACATGAAATTGTAGTTGAAATATGATATCATATTGACATCTATTTGCGATACATGACTATAGGGTGTCATGCATTTTGTTAACAATTAGTGAAGAGTTAGGACATTGGGTGAAACCCCAATTGATTACATGATTTTGTCATTTCTTATTGACAAAATATGATAACAAAAGGTGGATTGAACAATTTCAAATGTCAAAAGATACATTTATGGACATTTGCAACCAAGTGAAACCTCTTGTTTCAAAGCAAGATATGAAGTACAAGAAGGCAATCCCTGTTGAAATTTGAGTTTCATCTACAATCTACAAGCTTGCACAAGGTGTAAACATTTAAACATATAATGAGATGTTGTTTGCCATTAAGCATTCTATTGTAGTTCTTGTGTTGCACATAATGATCATGGTAATCAACATTGTGTTAAGAAAGTTCATAACTTGGCTTGTGGGTAATAAGATGTAAATTATCATGTTGGATTTCAAAAATTAGTGCAAAATGCCTAGTGTTATGGGGGCTATAAATGGAACCCATATTAGTATAGCAAAACCAATTGGTTTTTTCTTGAGGGATTACTATTACCACAAGATTGCATGCTACAATATTGTAGCTAAAGTAATGGTTGATAGTCAAAAAGGTTCTTGGACGTCTTTGTGGGGTTGCTTAAGAATGTGAATGACTCCTATGTGTTGAGGAAGTCCAAGTTGTATCAATGTGCAATACATGGGGGCATTTTTTACATGGCCACTAGGTCACAAGATGGAATGTTTCCATACGTACTTGGGGATAAAGGTTACCTGTTATTTTCTTAGTTCATGACCCTGCATAAAGAAGATCGATAACAACACTCAATGTTAGAGTTGTTGTACATCCGCAAACACAAAAGGGGGAGGCCTTTGGAATAATGAAACAAACTTTCAAAAATATTCAAAAAGACAAAATTACATGTCACAATTGTGCTTAATGTATTTAATGTTTATTGCTTACTCCACATCGTGATACTCGAGAGGAAAGAGGTAGATGTTAAAGAATTCATGCAAGTGATAGGAATGGAAGTTGCAATGCAAGATGTTAATCATGCATCAAGTGGATTCAATCACAATGAGGAAAATGTTCAGATCCAAGGCAAAATACTTTAATGGGAACAACATCATTACACTTTAAAAATCTACCTTGGTCACAATGTAATTAAAATTGTCTAAAAATCAAAATGCTAGCTACATGTGGTATTCAATTCTATTTTATTTGCATCGTGTCAATTCAAATGTCTACAATTACAAAATTCCAAGTTCATGATTTTAAATCTCCATGTTAAATAATAATAGTGTCAAATGTTGATTAACATGTATTAATAGGTATGGTGCAAATGTTGTTACTGTTATTACAAATTCAAATGTTGTTGTTATTGGTGTTGTTGATCTAATTACACTAGAAGAAAAACATGTATTTTCGACTACTCTTTGTGATTAAATTTTAGTCGCAAGAGACATTTTGCAACTAAAATCCTTTTAGTTGCTTAAAACAAGTTGCATGTGATAAACTAGTCGCAAATGACAAAAAATATTGTATGAAAGAAAAAGTCAATAAATACATTTCATCCTTTGACTCCATTGTATACGTATTGTCACATGCGACTAATATGCAACTATTTTGGTCACAATTGAAAGCAAATCATGTGTTGCCACGTGTCTTCATATATGATGACGATGATTATTATTATTATTATTTTGAAATAATCTAAGATGTTCAATTCAAAGACTTGGATGATCTTATATTATGACACGTGGCCCAATGTAAATATGCCACATGGCATTTTTAAAAAATAATAATATTAGGTTGGTAGGTACATAAATAAGTGCCTACAATCCTTACCTACCTACCTACTTAGGTAAAAAAAGAAATAGGTAGGTTTTACCTTCCTAGGCTAAATACCTATTCATATAAATAGGTACTTAAGTAGGTAAGTACATAGGTTGACCTAGATAGGTAGGTTAAACTAGGTACTTACCTAACTAAATAGATAAGTAGGTTGGGGAGGTATGTATTTTAGAATTGTGCATTATTTGTTTTTTTGTTTTGGGTTGAGCCTTTTGATTAACTCATCTCATGTGCACAAACTTCTTAATGTGAAATTGTATAGGCACACCCCTTTGTTTATATAGTGTTCAAAATAGGAATGGAAAACAAACAATATGGGATAAGTTTTGAAGTTGCAACTTCCTTACAAATTAAGTTGTGATTCCAAAACTTTCTTCATCCCTTACTTTTAGGGTTTTTAGATTTTTAAATAATTCAAGTACTAGATAATTAAATAATCATTTAATTCATAATGATGAAATTTACATATATTTAAATTATAAACTATACACTACAAATATTCAGTATTCATTATCAATTACTTAAATAAA